>RCUM01000042.1_pt1 | contig 133010 bp, 116 predicted proteins | sample 2166141 | NCBI WGS metagenome assembly RCUM01 (sample SAMN09932756, study PRJNA488358) | compost metagenome | isolation source: compost soil in crotonic acid-enriched | place: Germany: Experimental Botanical Garden | reverse complement strand
GCGTATCCTGACCGCACGTAAAGAGCGTGGCATTTACCCAGGTTAATGCGTTATCTCTCCCGGCTTGCTCTGCAGGCCGGGATTATTTCAAAGCGCTCCCCTTCAACGCAGCAATCGTTTCATCACCTTGCCGGTACTGGTCATCGGTAACCGTTCGACAAATTCAACGACGCGTGGGTATTTAAACGCCGCCAGCCGTTCTTTGGTCCAGGTGATCAGCTGTTCTTCACTCACCGCTTCGTCCAAATCCTTCAGCACCACCACCGCTTTAATCTCTTCGCCGAGTGACGGATGTGGTACGCCAATCACGGCTACAAATGACACGGCCGGATGGCGGATCATCAGTTCTTCGACTTCTCGCGGGTAGACGTTAAATCCGCCGCGAATAATCACATCTTTCGACCGGTCGACGATAAAATAGAAGCCATCGGCATCACGGCGTGCCAGGTCACCGGTTCTGAACCAGCCCTTTTCCAGCACCTCAGCCGTGGCTTCCGGGCGGTTAAGGTAGCCCTTCATCACGTTGTGGCCACGCACTGCAATCTCGCCAACCTGATCTATCTCCGTCAATGTTTTGCCGGTGACATCAACCAGACGAACTTCAATCCCCCAAATCGGCTGGCCAATAGAACCCACTTTATTGATCCGCCCCGGATGGTTAAAGGTCGCCACCGGGCTGGTTTCCGATAAGCCATAGCCTTCCAGAATATTCACCCCGAAACGCTGGGCAAAATCTTCAATGATTTGCACCGGCAAACTGGCACCGCCGGAGACAGCCATGCGCAGGTTTTTACGTAACAGGGCAAGATCCGCCGTATCATCCAGCGCGTTCAGTAATGCCCAGTACATGGTGGGGACACCGGCAAAAAAGGTGATGGCGTGCTTTTGCATCAGCGCAATGGCCTGCTTCGCATCGAAACGCGGCACCATGACCAACGTCGCCGCCAGGGCAAAACCGGCGTTCATCTGCACGGTGGAACCAAAGGTATGGAATAGCGGCAACGTCACCAAATGGCGATCGGGATTTTCTAACGAACTATTGAACAACTGTACCGAACCCAGCGCATTCAGCACCAGATTGGAATGGGTCAGCTCCGCCCCCTTGGCACGGCCGGTGGTGCCGCTGGTGTAGAGGATCACGGCGGTGTCGGATTCCACCGTGCTGACGCTGTCAAAATCGGTGGATTGGCTGCCGATCGCCTGACTGAAACGGTCACCCGCCAGCGGCAGGCTATCGCCGATAATAATAAAATCACGGCAATGTTCTGCGGTTTCAAACGCGCGTCGAGCTTCTTCCCCCAACGTTAATCCATTGCCGCCCTCAAAGCAGAAGAACACTACCGCCTGGCAATCCTGCAGGTAATATTCAAACTCTCCCGCTTTTAACAAGGTGTTCAAAGGGACGACCACCGCACCGGCTTTGAGGATGCCATAGTAAATAGCGGGAAACTCCCAACTGTTCGGGCAAGCCAGCGCCACCCTTTCACCGGGCTGCACTCCCCGGGCAATCAGCAAATTAGCGATCTGATTGGCCTTTTGATTCAACGTGGCGTAGCTAAACTGAATATCCTCCTGCACCAACGCCAGCCGATCCGGAAACGAACGCGCACTCTCTTCAAGCAATGTAGCCAAATTTAGCATGAGGTTTTCTCGAAAGCAGAGACCGGGCATGCCCGGTGAGTCATCGACTGAGATACTGCGCGACCTCGCTGAGGTTGCTCTCCCTGAACAGCCTGCGGCGAAAAAAAACCACGGCAGTAATCAGTATAGACGAGGTCATACCAGTGTAAAGGTTCGCGCTCCGCTGCCTGATAGGCTATATGTTAGGGATCATTTCCCCTCCCGGAGAGCCCCTGATGAGCAAGAAAAAGATCCTGATGCTGGTTGGCGATTACGCCGAAGATTATGAAACCATGGTGCCATTTCAGGCGTTACAAATGATAGGTCATCAGGTGGATGCCGTGTGCCCCGATAAGGCCATAGGCGACTACATCATGACGGCGATCCATGATTTTGACGGCGCGCAAACCTACAGTGAGAAACCGGGTCATCGTTTCACCCTGAACGCCGATTTTTCGGCAGCCAGAGAAGCAGACTACGACGCCCTGTTGATCCCCGGCGGCCGAGCGCCAGAGTATCTGCGCCTGAACCCGCAGGTCATCAAGCTGGTGCAGGCCTTTGACGCCGCACGCAAGCCCATTGCCGCCGTTTGCCATGGTCCGCAGCTGCTGGCCGCCGCCGGCGTGTTGAAAGGCAGAACCTGTAGCGCCTACCCGGCCTGCGCGCCAGAAGTGCAGTTGGCTGGCGGACACTTTGCCGACATCGGCATCGATCAGGCCCATGTTGATGGCAACCTGGTGACTGCCCCGGCCTGGCCGGCACATCCACAATGGTTGGCGAAATTTGCCGAACTGCTGGCGGAATAACGCAATGAAAAGGCCCGCAATCCAGCGCGGGCCAATATTTTACTTTGACTGTTCGTGGGTTAATTATTCCGCCAACAATTCGGGGTTACTTTAATTGCTCAATCAGAAAGTGAATGTCATAGAGCCAACGTTTTGCCCGGGCGGATCGCACCAGCATATAAACATACAAGGGGCGGATCCTTTCCATCTCAAGATCCCAATGATTACCACGTCGGGATGATGAGGAAAATAATGATACTGATTTAGACTTCTGACGAAAATACAGCTCATGGTTGTAATTACTGCTGTCTATTCGGAAGGCGTCGAAGTAGCCATGCATCAGCGTCTCCGACATAGGTAAAGACAGGTTTAGCTCTTTGTTTATTTCGGTATTGAGAGTCACGTCTATGCCCCTTTTGAGCAGGCCCGGCGTGTTATAACGGTCGACCACTGAAATCACCTGCTGCTGAATATCACTTTCCATTTCAACCTCAAACTATTTGGCCGCGAGAATGATGCGATAATATTCAGACCTTTCTTAAGGTAGCGAGTTCTGCATGACAAAGTGATTTTCCTTTTCTTTACACTTTCACCACAGAGTGAATATAAAAATACGCAGAATGTTGTCGGCATCCTGCGTATTAGCATGGTTGCTTACAGTAAATCTTATTGGGTCAGGGAGACATTATTGGCAATAACGCCATCGCCCTGCTTCTCTGCGCTAATACCCCCGCCCAGCACTTTATACAGCGTGATCAGGTTTTGGTATTCGGTTTGCTGAGTGGTAATCAACGACTGACGAGCGCTATACAAGGTACGCTGCGCGTCAAGCATCGTCAGATAGGTATCCACCCCGTGGCGATAACGCAGCTCTGCCAGGCGGTAATATTCCTGTGAAGCCGCCACATAGCCGGTTTGCGCCGCTAACTGTTCCTGAATAGTGCCCTTACGCGCCAGGGCATCGGCGGTTTCCTGGAATGCCGTCTGCACCGCTTTCTCGTAGGTGGCAACGTACAGGTCTTTCTGCGCCCTGGTGTAATTCAACTGGGCGGTGTTATAGCCGCCGGTGAAGATCGGCAGGCTGATACTCGGTGCAAATGACCAGACGCCAGCCCCCTTGCTGAACAGTGATGACAATTCCCCACTGCCTATACCGCCACTGGCCGTCAGACTGATAGACGGGAAAAACGCCGCGCGAGCGGAACCGATATTGGCGTTGGCCGCCTTCAGGTTATGCTCAGCCTCCAGCACGTCCGGACGGTTCAGCAGCACCTGGGATGACAGATTCGCCGGAATATCTTTCATTATGCCGGACAATGCTGCGATATCCGTCGGCAACAGGTTCTCAGGTACACTTTGCCCCACTACCAGATCCAGCGCATTTTTCGCCTGTGCGGCGCTGGTGGTGTAGCTGGCCACGTCCGAGCGAGCCTGCTGATACACCGTGTCCGCCGTAGCAACATCAACCATCGACAAAATGCCGTTTTGCTGGTTTTTGCGCGTCACGGCCAGTGACAATTTGGCGCTTTCCATGGTGCTTTTGGCCGCATTCAGGTTGCTGCGTTCGGCGGCCACGTTCACCCAGTCGGTGACGATATCGGCGATCAACGTCAGGCGAGTGCTTTTGGCCGCCTCCGACTCCGCCAGATAGGTTTCAAAGGTCGATCGTGACAGGCTACGGTTCTTGCCGAACAAATCCAGCTCAAATGCACTGGTGCCGGCCGTGGCTTCGTAGCTCTGGCTGATCGCGGTGGCGTTACCGTTACCGGTTAGTGCCCGCCCACGGCTGCCGTCCATACCGGCGTTAATGGTCGGGAACAAATCGGAGCGCTGCTCGCCGTAGAGCGCCCGCGCCGATTCAATATTGGCAATGGCTTCACGCAGATCTCGACTGCTGCTCAGCCCCATCTCTACCACCTGCCGCAGTTTGGCGTCGACCACATAGTCACGCCACGGAATGTCCGGGTAGCTCAGTGATAATTTACCGGAAGGCGCAGTATAAGCCGCCCCCTGTGGCATGGTGGTCGGTACCGGTGCCGGTGGGCGCTGGTAGTTTGGATCCAGCGAGATACACCCCGCCAGTAACAGCGGAAATGTCAGAGTGATTAAACGTTGCAACACATTATTCTCCTGCCTGTGGCGCAGTGTTTTCTAACGGTTTGGCGACGACGGTTTTGCGTGAAAACATCCGGCGCACCAAGACGTAGAACAACGGAACAAAGAAGATCGCCAGTAACGTTGCCGTGATGGTGCCGCCAATGATCCCGGTACCGATGGCGATACGGCTGTTGGCCCCGGCACCGCTGGACACCGCCAGCGGCAACACGCCGGCGCTAAACGCCAGGGAGGTCATCAGAATCGGGCGCAAACGCATGCGGGATGCCTCGACCGCCGCGGCGATCAAGGTTTCGCCCCGCAGGTATTTCTCTTCGGCGAATTCGACGATCAAAATGGCGTTCTTGGCCGACAGACCAATGATGGTCAACAGCGCCACCTGGAAGTAAATATCGTTTTCCAGCCCACGCAGGGTGATCGCCAACAGCGACCCGACCACGCCCATCGGCACCACCATCATGACGGCAAACGGAATTGACCAACTTTCGTACAACGCCGCCAGGCACAGGAACACCACCAGTGAAATGGCATACAGGGACCCAGCCTGTCCGCTGGTCAAGCGTTCCTGATAAGACAGACCGCTCCAGGAAAAGCTGCTGGCGGAAGAGAACTTCGTCGCCAGCTTTGCCATCTCATCCATCGCCGTACCGGAACTGGTACCGGGCGCGCCTTCACCGGTGATCTCAAACGACGACAGGCCGTTATAGCGCGACAGGTTTTCCGGCCCGTAGATCCAGTGGGAAGAGGCAAAGGCCGAGAACGGCGTCATGCTGGTGGTACCGCTGCTGGAAGTCCCACGGACAAACCATTTTTCGAGATCTTCCGGTTTTGAACGGTACTCGACGTCACCCTGCATATAGACTTTTTTCACCCGGTTGCGGTCGATAAAGTCGTTGATATAGGTGCTGCCGAAGGCGTTGGTAAGCGTGCTGCTGACGTCGCTATTACTCAGCCCCAACGCCTGCAGTTTGTCATTGTCGATCTCCACCTGCAGCTGTGGGGTATCCGGCAGAGTGTTGGCGCGAACCGCGCTCAGGCTGGGATTTTTCGCCGCCGCCGCAATTATCTGGTCACGCATCACCTGCAGCTCTGCACGGGTCGTTGCGCCTTTGGCCTGCAATTCGAAGGTGAAACCGTCAGACTGGCCAAAACCGTCAATCGCCGGAGGGCTCATCGAGAACACCTGGGCATCGCGGATCTTGGCAAAGTGCACCATCGCACGCTTGGCAATCGCATCAGCGGTATTGGCACTGCCGGAGCGTAAACTCCAGTCTTTCAGGCTGACGAAGGCCATACCGGCGTTTTGTCCACTGCCGCTGAAACCAAAGCCGTTAATGGTGAAAATGGTACTGACGTTGGCCTTCTCATCGTTGAGGAAATAATCTTTTACTTCGTCACTGACCGCCGAGGTACGGGCATTGGTGGCACCGGCAGGCAGCGTATACTGCACCATCACCACCCCCTGATCTTCATTGGGCAGAAAGCCGGTCGGCAAACGCATATACATCACGGCAGCGGCAATCAACAGCAGGCCATACAGCAACAGATAGCGCATTGGGCTGTGGATCACCCTGCCGACCTTATCGGCATATTTCTCCTGCAGGCGGTTATAGCCGCGGTTAAATTTGCCCAGCAGGCCCTTGTTGGTCAGTTCCTCATGCGCAGGTTTCAGCAAGGTGGCGCACAGTGCCGGAGCCAGGGTCAACGCCAGGATCACCGACAACACCATAGAAGCCACAATAGTGACCGAGAACTGGCGGTAGATCACCCCGGTGGAACCGCCGAAAAACGCCATCGGCAGGAAGACCGCCGACAGCACCATGGCAATGCCAACCAGCGCGCCGGTGATTTCCTTCATCGATTTTTCGGTTGCCTCGCGCGGCGGCAGTTTCTCTTCCCGCATCACGCGTTCGACGTTCTCCACCACCACGATGGCGTCATCCACCAAGAGTCCGATAGCCAGCACCATGCCAAACAGCGTCAGGGTGTTGATTGAATAGCCGAAGGCGGCGAGTACACCGAAGGTGCCCAACAGCACCACCGGCACGGTAATGGTCGGGATCAGCGTGGTACGCAAGTTCTGCAGGAAGACAAACATCACGATCACCACCAACACCACCGCCTCGATCAGGGTTTTCACCACCTCTTCGATCGAGATATTAATAAAGTCGGTGCTGTCTTTCGGATAGGCCACCTTGTAGCCATGCGGCATTGAGGTTTGGTATTCCGCCACCTTGGCCTTGACCAGTTTGGCGGTATTGAGCGCATTGGCCCCGGCGGCCAGCTTGACGGCAATCCCTGAGGCCGGGTGGCCATTCAAGCGGGCACTGGAGGAGTAATCCTCGTTGCCCAGTTCAACCCGTGCCACATCGCCCAGGCGCACCAACGCCCCGCTGCTGTCGCTTTTCAGGATAATATTGCGGAACTGCTCCGGCGTTTGCAGCCGCGACTGCGCCTTCACCGTGGCGGTCAGTTGCTGATCGGCACCGGAAGGCAAATCGCCGACCTTACCGGCAGAAACCTGGGTGTTTTGCGCCTCAATCGCCGTTTCCACATCGGACGGCATCAGCGAAAAAGACGCCAGTTTGGTCGGGTTAAGCCAGATGCGCATCGCGTATTCTGACCCGAATACCTGCACATCACCGACGCCGTCTATGCGCGACAGCGGATCCTGAATGTTGCTCACCAGATAGTCGGAAATATCCGCCATGCTGGCCTTGTCGGTTTCATCATACAGCCCGACGATCAGCAAAAAACTGCTCTGGGATTTCTTGACCGTGACCCCTTGAGCGGTCACCTCTGCCGGCAAACGACTTTCCGCCTGCTGTACCTTGTTTTGCACCTGCACCTGAGCGATATCCGGATCCGTGCCCTGATCAAAGGTCACGTTAATGCTCACCGAACCGTCGGAGCTGCTGGTAGCAGAAAAATAAAGTAGCCCGTCCAGGCCGGTAAGCTGCTGCTCAATCACCTGGGTAACGCTGTTTTCCAGAGTTTCCGCATCGGCCCCCGGGTAGGTGGCGGAAATGGAAATCTGCGGTGGGGAGACGTCCGGATATTGCGAGATGGGGAGCGAATTGATCGACATCAGGCCACACAGCATGATGATGATCGCAATCACCCAGGCAAACACCGGCCGCCGAATAAAGAACTGCGCCATGGTTATTGATCCCCGCCGTTAGTCGCAGCCTTATTCGCCTGCTGTTGCACTTCAACGGCCTTGACCTCAACGCCGACGGCCACCTTACTGGTGCCTTCGACAATCAGTCGGTCGCCTGCATTCAGCCCTTTGCTGACCAGCCAACTGCTGCCGATCACCTGTCCGGTGGTGACGGTGCGTTGTTCCACTTTGTTTTGCGCGTTAACCACCAACGCGGTCGCCTCGCCCCTGGCATTGCGGGTAATGCCCTGTTGCGGTGCCAAAATGCCTTTGGGATCGACCCCGTTGTCCAGGGTGGCATGGACATACATGCCCGGTAGCAATTCGTGCTCGGGGTTAGGGAACACGGCACGCAGCGTGACAGAGCCGGTAGATTCATCCACCGACACTTCGGTCAGTTCCAGCTTGCCGGGGTGGGTATAGGGCGTGCCGTCTTCGAGTTTGATCGCTACCGGCGTGACATCGTCACGTTGTAGTGAAGCCTGCTGCTTGCGCAATTTAAGCAGTTGACTGCTGGACTGGGTGAGATCGACATAGACAGGATCGAGCGCGCGAATGGTTGCCAGTGCATCGGTTTGGCTGGCGGTCACCAGCGCCCCCGGCGTGACCGAAGAAATACCAATACGGCCGGAAATCGGTGCGCGTACCTGGGTATAGGCAAGATTGATTTTGGTGGTTTCCAGCGCCGCCTGATACTGCGCGACGGCGGCTACGGCCTCCAGATAGGTTGCCATCGCATCATCCGCATCCTGTTTGGAGACGCCATTCTCCTTCACCAGTGCGGCATAGCGCTGCGCCTTCAAGCGGCTGGACTTCACCGTAGCCTGGGCACTTTTCAACTGCGCGGCGGCCTGATCGTAACTGGCCTGGTAGGTCGCGGGATCGATTTGATACAGCACCTGTCCGGCTTTGACCTCCGCCCCTTCGGTAAACAGGCGTGCCTTGATAATGCCTTCCACCTGCGGACGAACATCCGAGGTCATGGTGGCATTGACCCGGCCCGTCAGGTCACTGCTCAGCGTGACCGGCTGGCTGCGCAACGTTGCCACGCCAACCTCCGGCGAACCACCGGCTCCGGGCGGCATACTGCCGCTCTGACCATCACAGGCAGACAACCACAGCGACAGGCTGACCAGTAAAACCTTGTTCCTTTGCATCGACTTTTCATCCTATTGAGAACGCTTATTCTCAATATATAGAAAGCGACGTTTTTAGTCTGACAGGGTTCCGTAAGGATTCAGTAAAAGTGCACTACAGAGCGAGTGGTAAGCCGGTACGCACGCATTTCACGCACCGGCTCAGGGTTTATTTCTTGCGCAGAGGCACGTCTTTCAACAGCCAGGTCAAGGCAAAGGCCAGCGCCATTACTCCCGCCGCAATCTGGTACACCGAGTGGATCGCCCCGCCGAAGGCCTGCAGGTAGTCATTTTGTAGTTGCGCCGGCAAATGGTGCACGGCATCAGCCCCCAGTGAACGCGGCAGCTCTGCGCCCTCCGGCAGCAAGGTGGCCAGGCGGCTGTGCAGCACATTGGTGAAAATTGCGCCAAACACCGCCACGCCGATAGAGCCGCCAATAGAGCGGAACAGCGTGGCGCTGGAGGTCGCTACCCCCATATGCTTTGGTTCTACGCTGTTTTGCGCCGCCAGGATCATCACCTGCATCACCATACCCAGCCCCAACCCCAGCAGGCTGATGTAGAGGTACAGCAAATGCACCGGGGTCGAGTTCTTCAACGTCCCCAGCAACACCATGCCCGCCAAGGCACACAGGGTGCCGATAATCGGGAAAATACGGTATTTGCCGCGCTTGCTGATCAACCGACCGCTGATGATCGAACTGAGCATAATCCCCCCCATCAGCGGCAGCAGCTGCATCCCGGCCTGGGTAGGCGTGGAATCCTTCACTACCTGCAGATACAGCGGCAGGAAAGTCACCGATCCAAACAGTGACATACCGACGATAAAACCTATCAAAGCACAGAGTACAAAGGTGCGATTACGGAACAGGTCGAGCGGAATAATCGGCTCGCTCGCCAGCCGCTCTTCATAGATAAACCCGCCTATCGACACCAGGCCAAAGGCCAGAATGCACCACAGTTGACCGTCCGACCAGGCCATCACCGTGCCGCCCTGGCTGGTAAACAGGATGATGCAGGTCAGTGCCGCCGCGAGATAACTGGCCCCGAGAAAATCAATCTCATGTTTAACCCGATTGACCTTCGACTGGAACGCCGCGCCAATCACCAACAGCGCGAAAATCCCCAGCGGCAGGTTGATATAGAAAATCCAGCGCCAGGAGAAATGCTGCACCAGCAACCCGCCGATCAGCGGGCCGACCACCGTCGCCAGACCAAATACCCCGCCAAACAACCCTTGATAGCGTCCACGATCGGCCGGTGGGATCACATCGCCGACCACCGCCATGGTCACCACCAACAGACCCCCACCGCCCAGCCCTTGCAGCGCACGCATCAGGATAAGTTCCGTCATATTCTGTGCCAACCCACACAGCACCGAACCGAGCAGGAACACCACAATGGCGATCTGCAGCACTATCTTGCGACCGAACAGATCGCCAAACTTGCCATATAGCGGCACCACGATGGTGGATGCCAACAGATAGGCGGTCACCACCCACGACAGGTTCTCCAGGCCACCAAATTCGCCAACGATGGTCGGTAATGCGGTAGACACAATGGTCTGATCGAGTGCTGCCAGCAGCATAACCAGCAGCAGCGCGGAGAACAGCAAGCGGATCGAGGGTGCCTGTTCAGACTCCCTGCCGCTTTCTTCGTTGCCAGCTACGTTATCAATACCCATTTAGCCGAGCCTGCTTGTAATTAATTAATCGAGTAATTAATATATGGGTTATTCTTTTCTCCGGTCAATGGATCTCACCGCGATGACAGCACAAAACGTTCAAAAACCACGCCGCCCCGGTCGCCCCAGCGGCAGCGCCAATGGCGCAGAGAAGCGCGAGCATCTGCTCGACACGGCGCTAAATATGTTTGCCCGTCAGGGCATTGCCGAAACTTCACTCAACGCCATCGCCCGTGAGGCCGGCGTGACACCAGCCATGCTGCACTACTACTTTCACAACCGTGAACAGCTGCTGGATGTGTTGATCGACGAACGTTTTATGCCGGTGAGGCTCGCTGCCAGCAGCGTTTTTGACGCCAATACCGACGATCCGGTGGCCGCATTTACCCAATTGGCGCAGCGGTTTATTGATATCTCCAGCGAGCACCCGTGGTTTCCCCCGCTGTGGCTGCGTGAGGTGATGAGTGATAACGGCGTATTGAAGCAGCGCATGAACGAGCGTTTTGGCGACACCCAGCGCAAAGGTGCGCTGCAATCGATCATCCGTTGGCAGGCGGAAGGTAAACTGCATGCCGGACTGGAACCCTCTTTGCTGTTTATCACCCTGTTTGGCATGACATTGTTGCCGTTGGCCACCGCGCCCAAATGGCACCGTGATGACAGCAACCCACTGAGCGCCGATGTTATCGCCCGCCACGCCATTACGCTGTTGACCCACGGTCTGGGGCCTCAAGTGTGATTGCAGGGCCAGAGCCGGCCCTGCACGGTTACCCGACTTAAACCGCCGGCAGTTGATGGGTCACGCAGTGAATGCCCCCGCCGCCTGCGGCAATGGCGTCAATATTCAACTGCACGACTTCACGATCGGGATAAAGCTCGGTTAAGAGTCGCAACGCTTCGCCATCCGCTTCCGGGTCGCCAAATTCGGGAGCGATAACCGCGCCGTTGATCACAAAGTAATTGATATATCCCGCCGCAAAGTCCGGATTACCCTTGCTGAAACGGCTACGGCGAGGATCCATCGGCGGCGACATGGTATGTATCTGCAACTTGCGGCCATCGGCATCGATCGCCTGTTTGAGGATCGCCAAATGCGCCTGGGTCACTTTATGGTCGTAAGAGTCGGGATCGGTATCCAGATTGGCCACCACGACTCCCGGGCTGGCAAAACGGGCGTAGAAATCGACGTGGGCGTCGGTGATGTCTTTGCCTTTAATCCCCGGCAGCCAGATAATTTTGCGCAACCCGAGCATCTCTTTCAACTCTTGCTCCACCCGATCACGACTCCAGCCTGGGTTACGGTTCTTGTTGACCCAACTGCTCTCGGTCATGATACCGGTGCCGTGGCCATCCACTTCGATGCCGCCGCCTTCCCCCACCAGTCCGCTGCGCCATATGTTGGCCACACCGTAATGACTGGCTTCAAACGCCGCCAAACGCGCATCGTAGCGGTGCTGCTGTTTGTTGCCCCAGCCGTTAAAGTTAAAGTCCACCGCCCCCAGTTTGCCCGTCTGATTGACGACAAAATTGGCGCCAATGTCACGCATCCAGATATCATCAAGCTCGGTGACAATAAAGGTCACATTGTGGCTGCCGCATTTTTCTTCCGCCAGCCGACGCTCACTCTCACGGCAAAATACGGTTAGCGGTTGATATTGAGCGATCGCCCGAGCGATGCGCCCCAAAGCATCCTGCACACCCGCAGTGTAATCAGCCCAAATAGCCCGCTGCGCACCGAAGGCGATAAAAGCGCGTTGCTGCTCCTCGCCTTCATCCGGCATACGCCAGCCCTCTCCTCGCACGGCTGGCGCGGCATGGGCGGATAACGTCAGCCCCATGGATGCCGTCAGGCTCATGCCGGCAATCAGGGATGCCTGCTTAATAAATTCACGACGCGTTGACATGCTTAGCTCCCGTATTGCCGTCATTTAAATAAGATATTCTGTTCAGTGAAAGACGGCGTGATTTCGATGTAATACATGTTAAAGCTTCCAACGCTGCCATAACAAAGGATACATTTAGCAGACACCTGATTAGATAGGCTTATCAATAATGCTAAAGCACTGGCCCCCGATGAACGCGTTACGTGGTTTTGAAGCCGCTGCCCGCCTGGGCAGTTTCCACCAGGCCGCCGATGAGCTGCACCTCACCCAGTCGGCGATCAGTCAGCAAATACGCAGCCTGGAAGCCTATCTGGAACAACCGTTGTTTTTCCGCAGCGGCCGCAGCGTCAGCCTGACCGACGCCGGGCACGATCTCTACAGCACCGCCCAAGTGATGCTGCAACAACTGGCAGTCGGCATCCGCCGTCTGGATCAATACCGCAAACCTAACCAACTGATCGTCAATACCACTCCGGCGTTTGCCCGTCACTGGCTGGTGCCGAACCTGAAAAGCTTTCATCGGCAGCACCCGGATATCGACCTTTGGCTGTTCACCACCTTCGCCCCACCGGATATGGCGACGGAAACCGTCGATCTGGCGATCCGTGACGATCTCAGCGCACAAGCCGAATGCAGCCTCCGGGTATTACATCAGGACCGACTCTATCCGGCTGGCCATCCTGACGTACTGAAACTGGAGGCTGAGCAACGAACCACCCTGCACGGCGAACGTGAGATGGACTGGAGCCATTGGGCCGTTCAGGGCGGCGTCAATGTGGGGCAAAGCAGTCACGGGCTGAATTTTTCAGATCCTGGCCTGTTACTGGATGCCGCCTGCGATGGCCTGGGGATCGCGCTGGTCAGCCAATTGCTGGCCCGACAGGCGCAGGCAAAAGGCGTGTTGCAACCCCTGACGGAACAAAGCGTACGCGGACCCCACTGGGCCTGGCTTGTCCACCGCGACAGCGAACATAGTCCGCATACCCGGCAGTTTTGTGAGTGGTTGCTAACTCAGTTACCGTCCACCGTTTAACGCTCCAGTTCACGGATCCATGCAGCGGATAAAGCATGGCGGATTGAGCGATGCTACCTTCAATCAGGCGCCCGAAAACCTGCACAGAATGGCGCTAAGTAATTGTTGAGATTGAAGTCACCTGCCATCGTTCAATTCGAAAAGGAACCGCTATGCATTCTGGCTTATTGAAAACCTTAGCACTCAGCGTGGCACTCGCCACTCTTAGCCCCTCGGTGTTGGCCGCAAATCTGAATGCCGGCGCCGTAGCGGCACCGGATCAATACGGTGCAAAAGTGGCCGCACAAATTTTGCAGGCCGGGGGTAACGCGGTCGATGCGGCAGTCGCCACCGCTTTTACCCTGGCCGTGACCTACCCGGAAGCCGGTAACATTGGCGGCGGCGGCTTTATGACGCTGTACGTCGACGGCAAACCCTATTTCCTCGACTACCGTGAAATCGCCCCCAAAGCCGCAACCAAAACCATGTACCTGAACGAAAAAGGTGAAGTGATTGAAAACCTCAGTTTGGTAGGAACCAAGGCCGCCGGAGTGCCCGGCACGGTGCTGGGGTTGTGGGAAGCACATAAACGCTTTGGTAAATTACCCTGGGCGGAGCTGTTGACCCCGGCCATCGGCTACGCACAGCAAGGTTTTAAGGTCGCCGATCAGCAATATCAGTACCGTGAAGACGCCAACAAGCTGTTCGCCGGAAAAACCAACTTTGGCGATTACTTTGGCAGTATGAAACCCGGTGCGGTGTTTAAACAACCGGAGCTGGCCAAAACGCTGGAGCGCATCGCCAATAAAGGCGCCGAAGACTTCTATCAGGGGGAAACGGCCAAACTGCTGGTGGCCCAGATGCAGCACGATGGCGGCCTGATTACCCAGGCCGATCTGACTGACTACCGGGTGAAATGGCGTGATCCGATGCAAATCTCCTGGCGCGGCAACACCCTTTACACCGCCCCGCTGCCCAGCTCTGGCGGCATTGCGCTGGCGCAGTTGCTGGGGATCAAAGAAGATCGTGCCGCCGACTTCAAAGGCGTAGAACTTAACTCCGCACGTTATATTCACCTGCTGTCGGAAATAGAGAAACGCGTGTTTGCCGATCGCGCCGATTACCTCGGCGACCCGGACTTTGCCAAGGTGCCGGTAGCTCAACTGGTCGCGCCGGACTACCTGCAAAAACGTGCAGCGGAGATCAACCCCACCGCCATTTCGCCAACCGAAAAAGTGCGTCCTGGCCTAGAACCGCACCAGACTACCCATTTCTCGATTGTTGACGCCCAGGGCAATGCGGTCAGCAACACCTATACGTTGAACTGGGACTTTGGCAGCGGTGTGGTGGTGAAAGGGGCCGGCTTCCTGCTGAATGACGAGATGGATGACTTCAGCGCCAAACCGGGCGTGGCCAACGCTTTTGGCGTGGTCGGCAGCGATGCCAATGCCATTGAACCGGGTAAGCGCATGCTTTCATCCATGAGCCCGACCATTATCACCCGTGACGGTAACGTCAGCCTGGTGATTGGTACCCCCGGCGGCTCGCGCATTTTCACCTCGATTTTCCAGGTGATCAACAACATCTATGATTACCAACTGCCATTGGACAAAGCCGTGGCCGCCCAACGCGTTCATCACCAACTGCTACCCAAAGACACCATCTTCTTCGACAGCTTTGCCCCACTGACCGGCAAAGTAGCGGAACAACTGAAAGCCATGGGCTATAAGCTGGAAGATCAGGGCTGGTATATGGGGGATATTCAGGCGATCCGCGTCAACGGCGATACGCCAGAGACGGCGTCCGACCCTCGTGGCCGCGGCGTGGGATTGGTGGTGAAAAAGTAACGATAAAAACCGGGCGGCTTCGCAGTTAGCCCGCCCGGTTGGCTTTATTACCTCGCAGCCGTAGCCGCTTTAACGGCCCCTTGAGTCAATTCACCATAAACCACCTGCCCACGGAAACCGCGACGTACCTGCTGGAACAGCTCGCGGAATGCCGGGTAATCCTGCGGCTGACAGAGGGCATCCTTGCCGCGAACGGCATTCATCTGCAACCGATGGTTAACCACCACCTGCCGTCCCTCCAACTGCCATGTCACCCGGTATTCACCGGCGGCATTATTGAACTGCTGGTTCTTTGGAACCGCAATGATCGGCACGCCGGTGGGCAAACTCAGACGATAGGTCTCATCATAGCGTTGTGCGGTGCAATAGAACGGCGTTTCGTTGGTCGGTGCCGACGTCGTCGAGTAAAGCGTACGGAAAGATTTCCCACCGGGCGGTGTTGGCACCGTCATCCCGCCGACCACGCCAAAATCGACATAGTCCTCGGCCTTGAAACGATAGCTGTAACCAAACTGCTTTTTGAGATCGAATGGATCGCCATGCAGTGCAATTTCCCCACGGCCATCAATACCGGAAGACGCCATAATGGTTTCTTCCACCCGAGCCTGGTTTTGCTGGTTAAGTTGGGAGAAATAGCCCCTCAGGTCAATCTCATCCACCTCACCCAGTTTGCGCTCCGTCTGCCCACGCATATTGCCCGCTTTATCGAAGACAAAGTCCACGCTGAGTGACGTGTTATTACGCAGTTCATCATTGTCTGGGGTGCGTGCCAATTTCGCTTCGCGCGTGATCAATACCGGCGCCCCGAGATCGGCCCCCGGCAGTTGACCAAAACGAGCCCAGGGATTGGTGGAATCCAGATACAGATTGAATTCCGGCACGTAGGTAATCGCGTGGTTGAAGCGCCCCAACAGCGGCACCGTTGGCAGAGTTGGCCCTTCATCCATGCCGATCAGCACCGGCGAACTGACGATGCCCTTGGCGGCCAACAACGCCTCCAGCAGCACCACGTGATCCTTGCAGTCCCCGTAATGGTTATCGAGGATACTCTGCGCCGAATTGGGCTCCAGCCCACCGTTGCCCAAATACACGGCAACGTAGCGAATATTCTGTGCCACCCAGCGGTAGATCGCCGCCGTCTGCTCACGACGATCGCTGATACCGCTGGTGATTTTATCCGCCAGGGCTTGCACTGCCGGGGTGACTTTCGCCGCCTGGCTGGCTTTCAACTGGTAGGCTTTGGCCAACTGCGGCCATTCACGGTAGGTGCTGGCCATGATGGTTGGGCTGAACGTCCAACTGTTCGCCGACCAATTCTGGGCCTTCAGCGGATCGCTGCGCTGATAACGCCAGCGCCAGTGTGCCTGGCCATCGCGCACCTGCGGCGCATTGCCACCTTCCACGCCACGGGTAAACACATGCATCGGCAAATCTGCCGGCGCGAGCAGGTTAACTTCCGCGTCATCAAATTGATCGAATACGCTGAAGGTTTCCCACAGGCCAAAGTAATCAGGGAAATACGGCGTGTTTTGCGTGCGACGCAGTTCATACACCACGCGCGAACCCGGTGCCAGGTTGGAGAACACGATAACCCGCACCTTGCGATCGGCATACAAGGGCGCCGAGGCGCTGGAATAACTTTCCTGGGTATAGATACGATCGGGCGCCACATCATGGCGCTGGCCATCGGCGGTCAGCGTATAGGCAGAGAGCACCTCCAGCGTTTCCATTTTCTCGCTGTAACTCAGGCGGATTTGGCTGAATTTTTCGACCGCGGCTTTGGTTTTGAGCAGGACTTCGTAGCTCTCGGTTTTCACATTGCTGGCATTGGCTCGCACTTGATAATCGGCGCGGTAACGCACAAAGCTAAAATCATTACGGGCAGCGTTTTCCTGTGCGGTAGCCGTCGGGGCCTCTGCAGCCAGCAGCGTTGCCGGTTGCGCCGCAGTCAGACCGGCAAGCAAAAGTATCGAGGGAACAACAATTTTCATCTTCAGTCCTTGAAGGTTGTTAAACCATGACGGTGGCCTTAATCAGGCGCGGCACAATAGTATAAATGAGAAGCGTTTTCAATAAAATACCGATTCGCCTGACAGGATCCGAGGTATCATTCGGGGCAGCAAGTTTCAAAGTACAAAGGCCACGTTTTAAAAGGAAGGCAATTTATGGAAAATATCATTATCGAAAAAGCGAAAAAAACCGATGCGGTAGAAATTGTAAGGCTCATCTCCCTGGCAGATAAAGATGCCGTATTGGCTCTTTCCGGTAAGGATGATATTAACGATGCCCTCCACCAGTACGAAATAAATTTCAGTCGTGATGATATCTACTTCAGTTACAGAAACATCTTTGTCGCCAGAAGCCACAGCGGGATCCTGGGTTGTATCCTCTACTTTCGCGGTGAAGATGAATCCGGTTTTCAGTCCATCACCGAACATCTGCCCGATATGGAAAATGAGTCTGAACCGGATGAAATCTATATTGATTCTCTGGCGGTGTTACCGGAATGCCGGGGCAAGGGCATAGCCAAACGTTTGGTTAATCAGGTGACGCTTGAGGCCAAAAAACAGGGTTTCCAAAAGGTCGGCCTGCTGGCCGACAAGAGTAAACCCTATTTGGGCAGAATGTATCAAACGCTGGGGTTCAACGTGACGGCGGAGGTCAATCTGCTCAACGACCATTATCAAAAGATGACCTTTTACACAGACCCCCTGCCTGAGTGACCCAATGGGACTAGCCTTGCTCTATCAGCATCACCGCCGTGGTATCCGCTGCCAGGGCTTCGAAAATGTGCTCCCGATCGGCGGAGTAGCTGATGTAATCCCCCGGACTCAACTCCACCGCCTGGTCCTTCGGCCCGACTAGCGCCCTGCCACTACTGATAATCACGTGCTCGATGGTGCCCGGCATATGCGGGCGCGAAATGCGTGCCTCGCCCGGTTGCACGCTCAGGCGGTAAATATCGCGCTGCGCGCCTGGCGGACAGGTCGCCAACAAGGTCGCGGCGTAATTGGCCTGCTCGGAAACGGTGGTCACCCCTTCATTGGCGCGGATCACCTGCACGTGCTGACGCGGCTGGGAGATTAACCGGCTGACCGGCACATCCAGCGCCATCGCCAATGCCCACAGCGTTTCCAGACTGGGATTACCGTTGCCGGTTTCCAGCTGCGAAAGCGTCGATTTTGCTATACCCGCCCGCCGGGCCAACTCGGTAACCGACAGCCCCAGTCGCTCGCGTTCGCGGCGAATAGCGCTAGAAAGCAGGCCAATAGGAGTGAGGTTACTGTCGGTATTAGCGCTCATTGTTCACCATATCATCCATTTGTTCGACTTGACGAACGGCTGCAGGCTGTTCATCATAATGTTCAGTTGTTCATTTTAATGGTAACTGCCGATGTCGGCAAGCACTGAGCGCAAACGGGGAGAAGGTGAATGAAGGTGAAAACCAGCGGCGTATGGCAGATGACGCTCGCCATGATAATTTCCGGCACCGTAGGCTGGCCGGTGGTGATGCTGGGGCAACCGGCTACCACGGTGGTCTTCTGGCGTTGTGCCTTTGGCGCGCTGGCGATGCTGGTTGCCTGCGCCCTGCTCGGCCTGCTGAAAAAGGGCCGGTTAACCCGGCGACAGGCCGCGATTGCGGTACTGGGTGGGATCGCGCTGGTGTTGAACTGGACGCTGTTATTTGCTGCCTATTCCTACGCCTCGATTGCCGTGGCAACGGTCACTTACCACGTGCAGCCCTTTATGTTGGTCGGGCTGGGGCTGTTGTTTTTTGGTGAAAAACTGACCGCGAACAAAATCGGCTGGCTGCTGCTGGCCTTTGGCGGCATGTTGCTGATAATTACCGGAAAACATGACGGCGCTGCTTCCGGATCTCATTACTTTACCGGTGTGATGCTGGCGCTGGGTGCGGCTTTTATGTATGCGGTCGCGGCAGCGATTGTCAAACAGTTGAAAGGGGTGCCACCGCATCTGATCGTGTTGATTCAGCTCACCGTTGGCGTGGTGCTGTTGGCCCCCTTCGCCGGGCTGGACGTTCTGCCATCAACGGCAAATGCCTGGCTGTTGCTGGCAACCCTTGGCCTGGTGCATACCGGGTTGATGTCTTCGCTGTTGTACAGCGCGATCCAGAAAATCCCGACCAGCCTGGTGGGTGCTTTGTCGTTTATCTATCCGTTGGTGGCGATTATCGTCGACTGGGCGGTGTTCGGCCACCGCCTGAGCATGATGCAACTGTTGGGCGCTGCGGCCATCTTGCTGGCGGCGGCGGGCATGAACTTTGGTTGGCGACTGATGCGGGCGAAGAAAAAGCCCTGTCTGACGGACGAGAGCCAAACGCCTTAAGACCCGTTTTTATCACCGATACACATCAGGCAGGGCTATCCCAAAAATATCAAAAGCTCAGCAAAATAAGGTATTCGCCCCGTTTAGAAATAGCTGTTATTTATTGAGGCAGGCATGGCGGAGGAACAAACGATGACGCTATATTTGTGGAATAACCGACTGAAACAGCGCGTCCGTTTCAGCTACTGGAATGAGCTGTGCGTGACTCAGTGACTGCTCCCCGCCGTAAACGGCGAGGCTTCCCACTTCTCAGGCCGCAACCGTCGATATGACAGATTTACGCTGGCCTCCATGGGCAGAAACGACGAGTCCCGCCGCCTGTAAATCCGTTATACCCTTGTGCTGGATGTTGATGGCCGCGTTAATATCGCGGTCATGCTCAACACCACACGCCGGGCATGGCCAGATACGTTTATTCAGCGGCATTTCCGTCATTTTATAACCGCAGCAATGGCAGGTTTTAGAGCTGGCAAACCATTGATCAATTTTCACCAGGTGTTTGCCGGACTGCTCCGCTTTGTATTCCAGTTTCATCACGAACCCAGACCACGACGCATCCGCAATGTGCCGCGCCAGCTTGTGATTTTTCATCATGTTTGCTGCTTTCAGTGTCTCAACAATGACCGCTTGGTTTTCGTCAACCAGTGTACGAGACAATTTATGCTGGAAGTCAGCACGGGCATTCGCCACATGCTCGTGGCATTTCGCTACCTGTAAACGCGCTTTTGCCCGGTTTGCACTGCCTTTTATCTTTCGTGACAGCGCTTTTTGTTTACGCCGCAGATTACGGCTGGCACGTACCAGATGTCGTGGGTTGGCTATTTTTTTGCCGTTCGATTGGATTAAGTAATGTGACAAACCCAAATCACAACCGGTTACGCGGGTTATCAGTGTGGGTTTGGCTGGCTCGGTCAGCCCATCGTCACAGAGTACTGACCGATACGCCGTGTCGCTGGTACTTGTGGCGGCTGATATACAGAGCTTTATTGTACGCAAAACGCACCGCGCCGAACTGAGCATTCAAGAATGCCTCCTGTTCGGTAGTCGGGTACAGGCGTACTTTAGTGGCTCTTTTCATCATGGACGCTCACCGATAATCAGCTTGTACTGTATGACCTTAGGAAGCCTTTGACCAGAAAATGTGCATCACTATAAGTTGACCGGTTATCTTCACCGTTGCCATTGGGTCAGCAAATGCGTTGTCCATTCTGGACGAGTTTTTATCTCACCGCAGCGCAACAATCGAAACACTGAAAACCTATGTACCATCGCGAAAATACCTGATTAGCTCCCCTTATATCCCCGCCCGAGGGGGCGAGAGTTTACGGGGCAAATGCTAAATTGGGGGCCTGCAATGGCCCCCGCCAATTTAACGAACCTATCTATTTACCAAACCTATCTATCTTCAGTCTCACTGCGTAAGCGGCTGACTTGCGCCTGCAGGTCAGGCCACGGCGCTTTCCCGGCGTAACTTTGCCGCAGGAAATCAAGCAACGCCGCAATCTGTGCATCGTTCAGGTTATGACGGAATGCCGGCATATATCCCAGATTGATATTGGCCGGCCGCTGGATACCGTCCAGCACCACCCTAATCGCATTGTCTGGTGTATCGGCAAACAGATTGGTATTCAGCGCCAGTGAAGGCCTGACACCAGCCATTTGCGCCCCCTTTTCCTGAGCATGGCAAGCCATGCAGGCCCCGGAGAAAATACGCGCCCCTTCGGTGGTTAACGGCTGCGTTTTTAACTCTGCCCAGTCGTTCAGCCGTTGAGCCTCTGCGACCCTGGGCTGCTGCGGATGGTAGCTGCGAAGATAGGTAGCGATGGCCTGCAGGTCCTGCTCCGGCAGGCGTGAAAGCCCCTCTTCGATTACCGGTGCCATCGGCCCTGCCGCTACTCCGTGATTTGCTGAATACCCGCTGCGCATAAAGCTGAGGAGATCCTGCCGGGTCCAATCCAGCGGTGCCACCGAACTGCCGGTAAGCGACGGCGCCGTCCAGGCCTCCGCCACGCCGCCGGTCAAGTGCGCACTGCCGCCTTTTTCGCCAAACATCAGATTGCGGGGTGAATGACAGGCGCTGCAATGACCCAGCCCCTCGGTAAGATAGGCTCCCCGGTTCCATTCGGCGCTTTGTTCAGGGTCAGCCTTCATCGCGCCCGGCGTCAGGAATAGCCAGTTCCAGGTGACTATGCCCTGGCGAATGTTAAACGGAAAACTCAGTGCGGTAACGGGTGGCTGGTAGTTCACCGCCGGTTGTGACATCAGGTAGGCGTATAACGCCTGCAGATCTTCGTCACTGGTGCGGGTAAAGGCGGTATAGGGGAAGGCGGGATAGAGATAGCGCCCCTGGCGATCGACCCCATGACGCATTGCCCGTTCAAAGGCGGCATACGACCATTTGCCAATGCCGGTTTCGTTATCCGGAGTGATGTTGGTGGTGTAGATGGTGCCGAATGGGATCTCCATCGCCAGCCCGCCGGTATTGCGTTTACCGCCCGGCCGGGTATGGCAAACCGAACAGTCGCCGAGATCGGCCAGCATTTTGCCACGGACAATCTGTTGCTGACTAAAAACCTGGGTCTCGTTCACATCACGAGGCGCAATTTCCGGCTGCCAGCTGATAATAGCGCCGGTGACTGCTACGGCGATGACGGCCAGGCTGCCCCATCCAGCGGCTTTCTTTAATTTGCTCATAATGACTTATCCCTGGTTGCTGCGTTGGCGGAAGCCTGCTGTTTTAACGCTTTCAGCACCTGCTCGGGAGTAAAGGGTACCTCCCGCAGGCGCACCCCCAGCGCATCAAATAACGCATTGGCGATAGCGGCCGCACTCGGCACCGAAGCCGATTCTCCCGCGCCCATCGGCGGCTCATCCGGATAGTCCAGCAGTTGAACATCCACCTGCGGCAACTCGTCAAAACGCAGGATCGGGTAGCCGCCCCAGTCCAGCGACGTCACCGCCGAAGCGTCAAAGGTGACAAACTCTTTCAGCACCCGGCTGGCGGACTGAAGAATATTGCCATGCACCTGATGGCGCACTCCGGCCGGGTTAATGATGCGTCCGCAGTCATGGGCAACAAAGATTTTATCGAGCTTGATCTGGCCGCTGTGGCGATTGACGCTAAGGTCACACACCCAGGCAGCCCAGGCGGCGCCGAAACCGGGGAATTTGCTGTGGAAGTAACGCGCATAAGCAAAGCCACGTCCACTGACCCACGCTTGCGTATCCGGTGCCGGGTTGCGATGCGACGGCCCCTGCTGCCAGTTAGCCTGTTTCTTCAGCGCATTGATCAACGCGACCGCACGCGGGTCTTTCAGATATTGCAGGCGGAAAGCGATCGGATCCTGCCCGGCATGCCATGCCAGTTCATCAATCCACGACTCATGGGCGAACACGTTGGGCAGCGCCGACACCCCGCGCATCCAGGAAGCCCGAACGATTGGCGCAGCGTCCTGGCAAATTACTCGCATGTTCGGATATTCATACTGTGGAATGGCGGTTCTGTCGCCCATCTGCTGTACGTCGGCCCGATTGGCCACCTTGCCGGTCAATACCAGTGACAATGTCACGGCATTATTGGAAGGATAACTGGTTTTCAACTCATAGGCCGCCACCTGCCGGTGCTGATCCAGCCCACCGCGAACCCGAATCAACTGCCCGGTGCCCTTGGGCTCCCAGCCAGACTCTTGCTCGCGCATCAACTGCACCCTGACCGGTTTGCCGGTCGCCTGTGATAACAGTGCGGCATCTGCCGATACGTCATCGGCGCAGTTGCGGCCATAGCAACCTGAGGCCTCCATACGGTTGATGTGCACCTGCTCCGGCTGCCGGTCGAGCAAATGGGCAATGTCTTTACGCAGATCGTGAGGGTTTTGCGTGCCGGACCAAATTTCTGCATGCTCACTGCTGACGTCGGCCACCGCACAGGAAGGCCCGATGGAAGCATGCTGATGATAGGGCCAGACGTAATCGGCATTCACCTCGGTATGTAACGACCCCAGCGCGGCATCGACCCCCGCATCATCACGCAGTACGCGGTCGGTTTTCGGGTTAGCCACCAACGCCGCATGCAGCCCATCCGCCGAGAGATCCGGTAGCCCGGACCACGGGCGCCACACGGTTTTCAATTGGCGCATGGCTGCGATCGCCTGCTCTTCACGCTCGGCGACGATGCCGATAAAATCGTTAATCACCACCAGCTTTACGATACCTGGCAAATGAGCAATGGAAGCTCTGTCCACCGACAGCAGCCCACTGCCCAGCGGGGCACTGCTGTCAGCCCCGATATAAGGCGGCCGCACCACTCTGCCGTGCAGCATGCCCGGCAGGCGAAGATCGTGCACATAGGTCAGTTGGCCGGTGACCTTGGCCGGGATATCCACCCGTGGCACCGCCTTGCCAACGTAACGACTCTCCGTCACGCTCTTCAACATGACCGTTTTATCCAGTGCCACCTGTAAGTTTTGCCCGCTGGCCAGATCGCCATAACTCAGGCTGACATGGGGTTTATCCGCTGCAAATACCCGGCCATTTTCTGCACGCAGCCTGTCCAGCGGCAACGCGAAAGCGCGAGCGGCCAGCCCCAACAGCAATTGCCGCACCTGTGCCGCCGCCTGACGCAGCGGTATTGAAGTCACCTGAATGGTGGCACTGGCGATGGTCGGCCCCTGATCCGGCGTGCGCTGGGTATCCCCCAGAATGACCGTCACCTGATCAAAAGGGACGCAGATTTCATCGGCAACAATTTGCGCCAATGCCGTGCGAATGCCGGTACCGAGATCCACATGGCCGTTAAAGGCGGTGACCCGGCCGTCGGCGGTCAGACCGATAAAACTGTCCACGCGATCCAGCGGCAGGTTGCCCAGGGTGGCAGGCTCGGCGGCAAGGGTATTAAGCGAAACCGGCAACAGGCTGCTGACCATCACCACGCCACCGGCCTGTAACAGGCGGCGGCGGGTTATTTCCAGGCGGCTCATGCCTGCCCCCTTTCAGCCAACAGCTGCCGGGCTTTGGCGGCGGCGCGCAGGATTTCGATATGGGTGCCGCAACGACACAGGTTATAGGCCAGTTCGTTTTTGATTTGTTGCTCATCGGCCTGTGGGTTGCGCTCAAACAGAGCGACCAGCGTCATGATCATGCCGTTGGTGCAATAACCGCACTGTGCGGCCTGCTCATCGATAAAACCCTGTTGCACCGGATGCAATTGCCCCGCTTCACCGAGGCCTTCCAGCGTGGTAATGGATTTATTGAGCGCACCGCTCAGAGGAATGGAACAAGAACGAGCAGCAACGCCATCGACCAGCACCGTACAGGCACCGCACTCCCCCAAACCACAGCCGTATTTGGGGCCGTTTAGGCCAAGATCGTTGCGTAACACGTAGAGTAAAGGCGTCTCGGGCGAGACGTCGTCAAGCGCGACCATCCGGCCGTTTATTTTGATTTCCATGGTGAAATATATCCTTAACTAAACGGATTTCTCCGTAATATCACTGCGGTGAATGATTCACAGCCTGCTAATTATAATCATTAGAACACTTAGTGATGTTAAGGGTATGTAGCGTGAATTGCTTTACCGAAAAGTGGGTATTTATTATGAATTTCCGTACTTTTAAGTCCGACAGGCAGAAAAAAACCGGCGCAGAAGGATCCACGCCGGGTCGAACATCAGCAGACGCCGTTAGCGCTCAGACTGCCGAGAAAGCCCATGATTAGGGAGAGCGCCCCTCGGTGCGCCAGGCCCGGGTATCTCGGAATCAAAGGCAGCCTTGTCATTAGCCTCGGGGAACTGTTAGCGCCCTTTGGCCAGCTTGTGCAAGGTCGCTGCCAGCAGATCCACTTCTTCGTAAGTATTGTAAAACGCCAGTGAAGGCCGCACCGTGGCCTCAACGCCAAAGCGCCGCAGGATCGGCTGCGCACAGTGATGACCGGAGCGCACCGCAATGCCTTCACGGTTTAGCGCATTCCCCACCTCCTCGGTACGATAACCGCTCAGCACGAACGACAGCACGCTGGCCTTATTGGCTGCGGTGCCAATCAGACGCAGGCCGGGAATACGAACCAACCGATCGGTGGCATACTGCAGTAACTCATGCTCGTAACGATTGATATTGTCCAGCCCCAGACGTTCGACATAGTCCAGCGCCGCCCCCAGCCCCACCGCATCGGCGATGTTACCGGTTCCCGCCTCAAACCGAGCCGGTGCCGGCTGATACAGCGTTTTTTCAAAGGTGACGTCGGCAATCATATTGCCGCCCCCCTGCCACGGTGGCAGAGTGTCCAGCAGCTCTGCCTTACCGTACACCGCACCAATACCCGTTGGGCCAAACACCTTGTGGCCTGAGAACACGTAAAAATCCGCGTCCAGCGCCTGCACATTGACTTTCAGGTGCGAGACCGCCTGCGCCCCATCGACCAGCACCCGCGCGCCAACCTGATGCGCCAACGCAATCACCTCCTCCACCGGGGTCACCGTGCCCAACGCGTTGGACACCTGGGTAATGGAAACCAGACGGGTACGCGATGACAACAGTTTGCGGTATTCTGCCAACAGAATTTGCCCGCTATCGTCCACCGGGATCACCCGAATTTTCGCTCCCACGCTGGCGGCGAGCTGCTGCCAGGGCACGATGTTGGCGTGGTGTTCCAACTGGGAAACCACGATCTCATCGCCTTCGCCAATGTGCTGACGACCAAAGGTATTGGCAATCAGATTGATGGCCTCCGTCGCGCCACGGGTAAAGATGATTTCCGCCGCCGACTTGGCCCCGAGAAAGCGGGCTACGCTGTTTCTGGCCCCCTCATAGGCATCAGTAGCCCTGGCAGCCAGTTCATGCGCCGCACGGTGGATATTCGAGTTCTCATGCGCATAAAAATACGCCAGCCGATCGATCACCACCTGCGGCTTATGAGTTGTCGCCGCGTTATCCAGCCACACCAGGGGTTTGCCGTTGACCCGCTCCGCAAGGATGGGGAAATCGCGGCGTACGGCGTGGACATCAAAACTGCTGCGCGGTTGCTGTTGTGGCGTTGCTTCGCGCCCGGGCCGCCCCTGTTCCAGAAAATAGTAGTTTCCGCTGACGTTATCCTGTGCAACACCATGAACGGGTAGCGAGACAGCCGGAAACAGCGAGCCAATCACCGCCTCCAGCCCGCCATTAATCGCCCCCGCAAAGGGTTGATCGCTAAGCGAGTCCTGACCGGTGAGCGCCTGGTTCGCCAGGCTGTCTAACCCCGTCTCCGACGGCTGACGCTGGTTTTCTTTCAAAAAATAGAAGCCGGCGCTCGCCACCGGCCCCTGCGGTTGAGGCAGCGTGGGCGGTGCCAGAAAAGCCTGTCGCTGCACGCCCTGCTGGCGACCAGACAACGTTGGCGCTTCAGGCACCTCGGTGGCCAGTGTCGGCTCCAGCGCCGGAGCATAGGACTGCGGCAGTACCGTCGCAGCCTGTTCATCCTCGGCAGCCTGCGGCAACGTCGCGCCAATCTCGCGTCCAGGCAAGGCACTGAAGATCTGATTGGCCAAATTGGCCAAGGCGTTGACGTCCGGCAAACCGGCTGGAGGCTGCGCCTGGTGGGGCAATGAACTACTTGTAACTGTCTGGATAGTCATGATATTTGCTCACATCAACATCGTCTAAAACGGCAACGGCATCTTCGGTCAGAACCGCCAATGAGCAATAAAGTGAGATCAGGTAGGAGGCGATCGCATTGCGGTTAATCCCCATAAAGCGCACCGACAACCCCGGACTCTGTTCACCGGCGACGCCCGGCTGATACAGACCGATCACACCCTGGCGTTTTTCGCCGGTACGCAACAGGATAATCTTGGTTTTACCCTCGTCATCGATCGGTAACTTATCGGATGGGATCAGCGGCAGACCGCGCCAGGTGAGGAACTGCGAACCAAACAGGCTGACGGTCGGCGGTGGCACGCCACGGCGAGTGCACTCACGGCCAAAGGCAGCAATGGCCAGAGGATGGGCCAGGAAGAAACCCGGTTCCTTCCACACTTTGGTGATCAATTCGTCCAGATCGTCGGGCGTCGGCGCGCCGGTCAGGGTAGAAATACGTTGCGACTCATCAACGCTGGCCAACAACCCGTACTCAGGGTTATTGATCAGCTCATTCTCCTGGCGCTCTTTAATGGTTTCAATCGTCAGACGCAGCTGTTCGCGAATTTGATCGTGCGGGCTGCTGTATAAATCGGATACCCGGGTATGCACATCCAGAATGGTGGTCACGGCATTAAGAAAATACTCACGCGGCGCCTCTTCGTAATCAACATAGGTTTGCGGTAATAATCCTTCATCTCGCTGCGAGCAGGCAACCTGCACATTGAGCGGATTTTTTACCTTGTTAAGCCGGAATATACCCGCTTCTACCGGCGTCCATTGCAGCAGATGCACCAGCCAGCGCGGCGTCAGAATAGATAATTGCGGGGCGGTTTTTGTTGCGTTGGCTAATTGCCGCGCAGCATTATCCCCTAATGCAAGGCGGGCTTCATTTTGTTGTGACATCGGGTGATTCTCCTGAAAAAATAGGTGGCGAATAAATAATGGCGAATAAATAAATAATTAAGAACTGCCAATCAAATAGCGCGTTAATATCATTAAATAGCAACAAACCTACTATTAGCGAATAGCGTCACCCCCTGTGGAATAATTAATAATAGCGAACCATTAGCATCAAATCCCGGAACCAAACTCCTGGCTGTCACTCTGGATATTGGCCTGGCGGATATTGCTGCCGGGTTTTACGCTGCGCGTCAGCCACACATTGCCGCCAATAGAAGAACCTTTGCCGATGGTGATCCGGCCCAACAAGGTGGCCCCGGCATAGATAACCACGTCGTCCTCGATAATCGGGTGGCGTGGCTGCCCTTTCTGCAAGATGCCGGACTCTTCGGTCACAAACCGCTTGGCACCCAGCGTCACTGCCTGATAGAGCCGCACTCGCTTGCCGATAACGGCGGTTTCGCCAATCACCACGCCGGTACCGTGGTCAATAAAGAATCCGTCGTCAATTTGCGCGCCGGGATGAATATCGATACCGGTTTCACCATGCGCCTTCTCCGCGATAATCCGTGCCAACAGCGGCACGCCCACCTGATAGAAATAGTGTGCCAACCGATGATGGATAATGGCGTTAACGCCGGGGAAACACAGTAAAACCTCGTCAACGCTGCGTGCCGAAGGGTCGCCATGGTAGGCCGCCAGAACGTCGCTATCCAGACGACTGCGGATTGTCGGCAGCACGCTGGCGAACTGGCGAACCAGCGCCACCGCTTTCAGATTGATGGCTTCGTCGTCGCCGGGCGTCGCGGCCTGCTCGTCCGAACGGCTGAAACTCAGGGCCAGACGCACCTGAGCCAATAAGGCATTCAGTACCGCATCCAGCGTATGGCCGACATAGTAATCTTCGCTTTCATGCCGTAAATCGTCCGGCCCCAGCCGCATCGGGAAGAGTATGGCCCGCAGGGATTCGGCAATCTGGTTGACGACCGCTCTGGAAGGCAGTTCCTTGTGCCCGGAGCGCGAAGACTGGCCACTGCGCTCACGCCAGAGCAGCCGCGTGGTGCGCAGTTCGTTCACAATGTCGGCCAGTTGCCAGTGGGCCTGTTCTTTTATCTGGAACAAGTTAGTCATATTTTCCCTTATTACATCGCTTCAAATGGCCGAAATTCCTGCTGGCAAACCTGCTTCAGGGGTGCCGATTATCGTCGGTAAACCACGGCAAATGGCGTGCTGCCTCAACCCCGCCCAGCACGCCATAGACCTGGGTGTAACCGGCCTTAAGGGCGGCAAGCCGGGCATCCGTGGAACGTTTACCGGTTTGGCACAGCAAAATGATCGGCTGCTGTTTATCGACAACCTTGCTTAACTCAATGAAAAAACGGGGATTGCGGATTTTATTCGATCCGGTTAACCAGGGAACCCGCGAGGAAGGCTCAACGTAACCGAAGGTCTTACGCTCTTCCGGGGTGCGAATATCCACCAACACTGCCGCTCCAAGCTTCACTAATTGCCAGCTCGCCTCCGGCGTCAGATCGCGTTCGAAAATCGGGGTGTTTGGCGTGCTTTGATGATCAGGGTACGGGCTATCAACATTGACCTTGGGATGGTTCTTAACCTGTTGTGCAGTCGCGTAATTTAATGTTACGGGCATATTAACCTCCGGCGTTTTCTCTATTTTTCAATCAGCTTATTCCCTTCGATTAATTCCAATCTATTATCCTTTTCAGAGCAGGAATAAATAACTTTTAATTAGGGTTTATAGTAAAAACATCTAGCCGGACTTAGCTAAAATACGGCTAATGAAAATCATTATGCGACTATCGGAAATAACCTTATTTTGGCGTTACTGCCGACATGTTACGGATTGCTGTTACCACTTTTTCCCCGTTGATCACATTCCGGGTAACACCCTTTTTTAACATCCTTCAGCGTGATATCTGTCGCAAAACCACCTGCGGAAAACCGCTTTGATAGCCATAACGTATCAACGCTATTTTTAAACAGGTGAAATCATGACGACTCATACGCCCAATGAACTGCTGTTAATCGCTCCCGTGATGGAAAACCTGCTTGCCCGTCTTGAGGCAACCTTTGTGGTGCACCGGCTGTATGAGCAGGCGGACCCGGTCAATTTTCTGGCGACCCGCGGCGAAGCCATCCGCGCGGTCGTCACCCGTGGCGATATCGGTGTCACCACGCCGGTGCTCGAGCAGCTACCGCAACTGGGGCTGATTGCAGTGTTCGGCGTCGGTACTGACGCCATTGACCTGAACTACACCCGTCAGCGCGACATCGCGGTAACCATCACCTCCGGCGCGTTGACCGAAGACGTGGCGGATATGGCGCTAGGGTTGCTGTTGGCCACCGCCCGCCAGCTTTGCTTCAATGACCGCTTTGTCCGTGACGGGCACTGGCTGCAAAAGGCCCCGGGCTTGTCGGTGCAGGTCAGCGGTAAACGACTGGGGATTTTTGGTATGGGCAACATCGGCCGCGCCATCGCCCAGCGCGCCGCCGGTTTCAACATGCGTATCCAATATGCCAGCCATCGGCAGGACACCACGCTGCCCTATGCTTATTACCCGGACTTGCTGGCGCTGGCGCAGGAAAGCGATTTTCTGGTGATCGCCATCTCCGGTGGCAAGGACAGCGCAGGCCTGGTGGACAAAACCGTATTTGATGCGTTGCCGGCGCATGCGCTGGTGATCAACATTGCCCGTGGCAGCATCGTAAACGAAAAGGACCTGATCGCCGCGTTGCAAAACGGTGACATTGCCGGTGCCGGGCTGGATGTTTATGCCCACGAGCCACAGGTGCCTGCCGAGCTGATCGCCATGGATAATGTCGTGTTGCAGCCGCATATCGCCAGTGCCACCCAGGAAACCCGGCAAAAAATGAGCGACATCGTATTTACCAACGTTGAAGCCTTTTTCAATCAGGCACCGTTACCCCACGCCATTGAATAATTAAGCCGTTTCTTTCGAATTTATTATCGCCGTACCACAGAACCTCTTTATTGAATTGAGAGGTTCTCCCTGCGCCTTATAAAGAGAGATCGCCATGGATAATAAAATACCCAACACCCGCTGGCTGCGGGTTATTGCCCCGATCCTGATCGCCTGCATTATTTCTTTTATGGACCGGGTTAATATCAGTTTTGCGCTGCCCGGCGGCATGGAAAGTGATTTGGGCATCACCAGCCAGATGGCCGGCCTGGCCAGCGGCATTTTCTTTATCGGTTACCTGTTTTTGCAGGTGCCCGGTGGGCGCATCGCGGTTAACGGCAGCGGCAAACGTTTTATCGCCTGGTCTTTGTGCGCGTGGGCGGTAGTTTCGGTAGCCACCGGATTTGTCACCAATCACTATCAATTGCTGGTGCTGCGCTTTGTTCTGGGCATTTCCGAAGGGGGCATGTTGCCGGTGGTGCTGACCATGATCAGTAACTGGTTCCCGGAGAAAGAACTGGGGCGCGCCAACGCTTTCGTCATGATGTTCGCCCCTCTTGGCGGCATGCTTACCGCGCCTATCTCCGGTGCCATCATCAATCAGCTCGACTGGCGCTGGCTGTTTATTCTCGAGGGGGTGCTGTCGCTGCTGGTGCTGGCCGTCTGGTGGCTGTTGATCAGCGATCGACCGCAGGAGGCGCGTTGGTTGCCGGCACGCGAGCGTGAATATCTGATAACCGAATTGGCGCGTGAACGCCAGGCACGCAGTAAAGCGCAGCCGGTCAGTAATGCCCCGCTGAGAGATGTGTTTCGCAATAAAGGGTTGATGAAGTTGGTGCTGCTGAACTTCTTTTATCAAACCGGCGATTACGGCTACACCCTGTGGCTGCCCACCATCCTGAAAAATCTCACCGGCGGCAATATGGCCTCGGTCGGATTTCTGGCCATTTTGCCCTTCGTCGCCACGCTGCTGGGGATTTACCTGATTTCGGTACTCACCGACAAAACCGGCAAGCGCCGCCTGTGGGTGATGGTTTCACTGTTCTGCTTCGCCGCCGCGCTGTTGGCTTCGGTAGTACTGCGCCATAACGTGGTGGCGGCCTATATCGCCCTGGTGGTCTGCGGATTCTTCCTCAAGGCCGCTACCAGCCCGTTCTGGTCGATGCCTGGCCGCATCGCCTCGGCGGAGGTAGCCGGCGGCGCACGCGGCGTGATCAACGGCCTGGGCAATCTGGGCGGTTTCTGCGGGCCTTATCTGGTGGGCGTGATGATTTATCTGTATGGCCAGAACGTCGCCGTTTGCGGGCTGGCCGTCTCGCTGATTATCGCCGGTATTATCGCCTGGCGGCTGCCGAAGGAGTGCGATCTGACCGGGTCCGAACCGGCACATGACGCCCTGCTGGAAAAGGCTAAACGCGCCTGAAAAGCAACGGAAACCACGAGCGGGCTACGGCAAAATTTGCTATGTTAGCCCGCTGATTACGCTCTGTTGCCACTAGCCGGATAAGTCTATGTTTACCCATAAAGCAATCGCCGAACTCAACGCGCTGGAAATGATGGTTTATAACTACGTCATCAAAAACAAGAACCCGGTGATGTACATGACGATCCGCGAACTGGCCGAGGCCGCTGGGGTGTCGACCACCACCGTGTTGCGCTTTTGCAAGAAAATGGGGTGCGAGGGGTATTCCGAATTCCGTATCCGTTTCAAGCTGTATCTGGAACAGGCGGAAGTGGCGCCGATGGATTTTGGCACCAGCGAAATCATCAGCTTTTTTAAAAGCATCAACAACGACGAGTTTAATCAGCAAATCGATCAGGCGGTGCAGCATATCGCCGCGGCGGAACGCATTATTTTCGTCGGCGTAAGCACCTCGGGCGCGTTGGGCAGATACGGTGCGCGTTTCTTTTCCAACGTAGGGAAATTCAGCACCCATATTGACGATCCTTATTACCCGATCAACAGCGATATGTATAAAAGCGCGGTGGCGATTATGCTTTCGGTCTCCGGCGAAACCGAAGAGATCCTGCGTCTCGCCAGCCAGTTCAGCCTGCATCATTGCAAAATTGTCAGCATCACCAACAACGAAACCTCGTCGCTGGCAAAAATTGCGGACTTCAACCTCTCCTATCACGTCCCCCAACAGCTCATTGCCGGCCAACATAATATCACCACCCAGATCCCGGTCATTTACATTATTGAAACCATCGGCAAGCGGCTGGGGAATATTAACGCAGCAAAATAAAACAGCCTGTTTTTTTAATGTAACAAGTTACCGAAGCGGTAATTTGTTATATCGTGACATTTAATTCCAACTTGCTACTCTATTCTCAGACGCTAACAAAATATACCCTTCATACTTGAAGCTGCATCTGTGTTGGCCGCGCCCGCGCACCCCAGTCACTTAGCTTACTAAGCTCCTGGGGATTTACGGTCTTGCCGCCGTGATGCAACTCCAATTATTTTGCGTATAGCCTTTCATTAATAAACGAATGAGAATCCAACAATGAAACAGCAACAGTTACCGAAAGATTTTCTGTGGGGTGGCGCCGTCGCCGCGCACCAGGTTGAAGGCGGTTGGGATCAGGGCGGTAAAGGCCCAAGCATTGCCGACGTACTGTCGGGCGGCTCGCACGGCGTGGATCGCGTGATGACCGATGGCGTGTTGGAAGGTTATAGCTACCCGAACCATGAAGCTGTGGATTTCTACGGCCGCTATAAGCAGGACGTGGCGCTGTTTGCCGAAATGGGCTTCAAATGCTTCCGCACCTCAATAGCCTGGACGCGCATCTTCCCTAAAGGGGATGAGCTGGAGCCGAACGAAGCCGGCCTGCAATTCTACGACGATCTGTTTGATGAACTGCTGAAATACAACATTCAGCCGGTGATCACCCTGTCCCACTTTGAAATGCCTTATCACCTGGTGAAGGAATACGGCGGCTGGAAAAACCGTCAGGTGGTGGATTTCTTCGTGCGTTTCAGCGAAGTGGTGCTGCGCCGCTATCAGCACAAAGTGAAATACTGGATGACCTTTAACGAGATCAACAACCAGAGCAACTACCAGTATCCGCTGTTTGGCTACTGCTGTTCGGGCGTGGTGTACAGCGAAGAACAGAACCCGGAGCAAACGCTGTATCAGGTATTGCACCATCAGTTCGTCGCCAGTGCGCAGGTAGTGAAACTCGGTCACCAGATTAACCCGGAGTTCAAGATCGGCTGCATGCTGGCCTGCGTGCCCTTCTATCCGTTCTCCTGCAAGCCGGAAGACGTCATGTACAGCGTCGAGGCGATGCACCAGCGCTACCTGTTTACCGACGTACAGGTGCGCGGTTACTACCCGTCTTACCTGCTGCGCGACTGGCAGCGCAAGGGCTTCCAGATTGAAATGCAGCCGCAGGACGAGCAAACCCTGCGCGAAGGTTGCGCGGACTACATCGGTTTCAGCTACTACATGAGCAACGCCCTGCAGGCCGATGCGGTGAGCAGCGACAACGAAATGTTCAGTTTCCCCGGTAACGTCCCGAACCCGCATGTCAAAGCCTCCGACTGGGGCTGGCAAATTGACCCGGTCGGGCTGCGTTACTCGCTGAACGTTTTGTACGAGCGTTACCAGAAACCGCTGTTTATCGTTGAGAACGGCTTCGGTGCATTCGACAAGGTAGAGGCTGACGGCCAGATCAACGATGACTATCGTATCGACTATCTGCGCGCGCACATCGAACAGATGAAAAAAGCGGTCATCGAAGACGGCGTGGACCTGATTGGTTACACCCCGTGGGGCTGCATTGACTGCGTGTCCTTCACCACCGGTGAATACGGCAAGCGTTACGGCTTTATCTACGTCGACAAACACGATGATGGCACCGGCACCCTCGAGCGCTCGCGCAAAAAGAGTTTCGACTGGTACCGCACCGTGATCGCCAGCAACGGCGAACAGCTTTAATCAGGGTGCATTTCGTCAGGGCGGTTTTACCGCCCTTTTTTACGCCACATGCATAACTTTAGGTTAAGTAAAGAACCGCTAAATTTCACTTTATCGTAACACTCTGGCTTGCGAGACTCAGACGGGGGAATGACATTCACGCCCCTTCGCGCTGACAAAACAATAAAACAGATCAGCCCTCTGCACCCTGCCTACGCCATGAGGATTTCCGCATGAGCCAGATAGATGAACTCTACCAACGTAACTACGATCGCCATCCGCCGGTGCTGGCACCGGAATATAAAACCAGCGTGCTGCGCTCACCTAAAAATGCGCTGATATCCCTGCAAAACTCACTGTCCGAGATCACCGGGCCGGTATTTGGCCAACACGAACTCGGCGCACTGGATAACGACCTGATCCTCAACTACGCCAAACAAGGCTTGCCGATCGGCGAGCGGATTATCGTGCACGGCTACGTTCGTGATGAAAACGGCTTACCGATGCGCAATGCGCTGGTCGAGGTATGGCAAGCCAATGCCGGTGGGCGTTACCGCCACAAGAAGGATCAGTATTTGGCACCGATAGATCCCAATTTTGGCGGCTGCGGCCGGGTATTGACCGATGAAAACGGCTATTACTTTTTCCGCACCATCAAACCCGGCCCTTATCCCTGGCGCAACCGGGTCAATGACTGGCGCCCTGCGCATATTCACTTCTCGCTTTCCGGCAGCGCTTTCGCCCAACGGCTGATCACTCAAATGTACTTTGAGGGCGACCCGTTGATTGCCAGTTGCCCCATCGTGCGCGCCATCAAAAATGACGATGCGGTGCGCTCACTGATTGCAGGACTGGACAAAACCGCCGCGGTACAGTTGGACAGCCTGGCCTATCGTTTCGATCTGGTGTTACGCGGCCACCGCGCCACCTTGTTTGAAAACCGTCTGCAGGGGAAAGCATGATGCCGCAAAACTACCTACAGGAAACCCCGTCGCAAACCGCCGGGCCTTATGTGCACATTGGCCTCGCTCCTCTGGCCGCGGGTTTTGAGATTTTTGAGAATAACTTCGGCCAGGTACTGACCCAGCCGGAAACTCAGGGCCAGCGCATTACCCTGGAAGGCCGGGTGTTTGACGGCAGCGGCAGCCTTATCCGCGATGTGTTGTTGGAAATCTGGCAGGCCAACAGCCACGGCCGCTATAGCCACCCCGGCGACCAGCAACAAAACAAACCGCTGGATGCCGCGTTTCGGGGCTGGGGGCGCAGCTGCAGCGATTTTGAAACCGGTCTCTACCGCTTTGAAACCATCAAGCCGGGTGCCGTCTGTGGCCGGGACGGCCGGATGATGGCACCGCACATTAACCTGTGGATCGTCGCGCGCGGTATCAATATTGGCCTGCACACCCGGCTGTATTTTGCCGATGAGGATGCCGCTAATCAGCAGGATCCGGTACTGAACCTGATCGAACTCGAGGTACGGCGAAAAACGCTGATTGCCCAGCCAGAACGCCGGGGTGAAGAGTTGGTCTATCGTTTTGATATCGTGATCCAGGGCGAAGGCGAAACGGTGTTCTTCGACCTGTAAACGCCGCCAGTCTGCGGCCGCAAAAAATCGTACGTCTGTGCAAAAATGCGGCCGCCGTCACTTGTTAGCGATGGGAAAAACTCCCTACACTGGGGGATGAAAAAAGCCAATTTATTCATCCAACGCATGCGTTTACGCCACATCAACGGCTTTGTTGCCGTGGCGCAGGAACGCTCGCTGAGCCGCGCAGCCGATAAGCTGAACCTGAGCCAACCCGCACTTTCAAAGACGCTGAGCGAACTGGAAGCGCTAACCGGCAACCGCCTGCTGGTACGTAACCGCCAGGGAACCCTGCTGACCGAACAGGGGGAGCAGTTCCTCGGCTATGCCACGCGGGTGCTGGAGGCGCTGACCGCCGCCGGGCACGCGCTTGACCGGCTCGACGATGCACCTGCACGGGTATTACGTATCGGTGCGCTACCGACCACCGCACTGGGCATGCTGCCGCAGTCCATCGGCCAGTATCAGCAGGCCCACCCACATTCACGCATTCAGGTGATTACCGGCAAAAATGCCGAATTGCTGGCGCAGCTCAAAGCGGGTGAGATTGACGTGGCGATTGGCCGCATGGCCGATCCGGAAATGATGAGCGGGCTGGCTTTCGAGCTGTTGCTGTTGGAGTCACTGCTGATGGTGACGCGGCCGGGGCACCCCCTGTTAAGCGAGACCATCACTCTGGAGCGCGCGCTGCATTATCCTGCCATTATCTCGCCGAAGGGCACGGTGCCGCGCCACAACACCGAGAGCCTGCTTTCAACCCAGGGCTTCAGTCTGCCCGGCCAATACATAGAAACGCTGTCCGCTTCGCTGGCCCGTCAGATGACGCTGCAATTTGACTATCTGTGGTTTGTGCCTTCCAGCGCGGTGAAAGCCGATATTGCCGCCGGTCAGTTGATCCCGCTGCCACTGCCGACTCAGGGGATGGAAGAAGCGGTAGGCATTCTGACCCGTAACGACGGTGAATTAAGCGAGGCCGTACTGGCATTTATCTCCACCGTGCGTGGTATCGCTGGCGCAGTGCGTTCTGCTTAATCGGCTTCCCGGTCCTGTTCGGCAAACACTTCTGCCGCCAGATGAAACGCCGAGTTGGCCGCCGGCAGGCCACAGTACAGCGCACTTTGCATCAGCACTTCTTTAATCTCCTCGCGAGTCACTCCATTGTTCACCGCCGCTTTCAGGTGCATGCGCAGTTCGGCTTCGCGATTAAGGGCGATTAGCATCGCTATGGTGATCAGGCTGCGGGTATGACGAGCCAGCCCCGGTCGGGTCCAGATCTCTCCCCAGGCATAGCGACTGATAAAATCCTGGAACTCTTCATTTAACGGGGTGAGCTGGCTGAGGGTACGATCCACATGTGCATCCCCCAGTACCGCTCTGCGCACCTCAATACCCTGCTGATAACGTTGTTGATCATTCATGTTTATTTGCTCCTGAAGTTGCGGCCTGTTCCAGCACCCGCTGAGTAAAGGCTCTGGCACTGCCAAGATACCCCTGGGGATCCAACAGCTCGGCCAGCCGCTGGGCAGATAAATGCGCCATAACCAGTGGGTCGTCCAGTAACACCTCTAGCAGCGTGAGCTGCTGTGCCAGCGCCAGATGACACTGTTTTTCGATATGCTGATGCGCTTGCTGGCGGCCAATCGCTTCACCCAACGCCATGGTGACCGCCTCGGCCATGATCAGGCCGTGGGTTAACTTCAGGTTATGTTCCATCTGTTGCGGAAACACCTGCAGCCCGTCAATCAGGTCCCCGGCGGTGTGCAGCGCCCCCGCCGTTAACATCACCAACTCCGGCAGGCTTTCCCATTCGGCGTGCCAACCGCCCAGGCCGCGTTCATGCTCCTGCACCATGGCGGCATACAGCCCGCCAACCAGCGCAGGTACCCGATTGGCCGCGGCGAGGATCACCGCGCAGGCCACCGGATTCCGCTTGTGCGGCATGGTCGAAGAGCCACCGCGCCCAGCCGCCACCGGTTCAGCAACTTCCGCTACTTCGGTCTGTGTCAGTAACGAAATATCACGCGCCAGTTTGCCCAGCGAGCCACATAACCCGGCATACCAACCGGCAACCTCCAGCAGGCGATCGCGTTGACTGTGCCAGGGAGTATTTGCGGCGGTCAGTTGCAGCCTGCTGGCTAACTCCGTCACCAGGAGACTTCCCTGCTCACCCAAAGAAGCCAGGGTGCCGGCGGCGCCCCCCAATTGCAGTGCCAACACGCGGGGCCGCATTTCATCCAGCCGCTGTCGATAGCGCAACAAGGCATCCAGCGTGCCCGCCAGCTTTAACCCCAACGTGGTGGGTAAAGCGTGTTGCATCCAGGTGCGGCCGACCAGCACGCAATCCTGATGGCGAGTCATTTGTGATACCAACGCCGCAATCAGCCGGTTCAAATCGCTGCGCGTCAGTTCGATGGCTTGCCGCAGTTGCAGTATCAACCCGGTATCAATGGCGTCCTGGCTGGTTGCCCCCCAGTGAACGAAACGTGCAGCTTCGGCATTTTGCTGTGCCACCTGGCGGGTTAATTGCTTAACCAACGGGATCGCCAGATTGCCTGCCTGCGCGGCCGTCTGTGCCAGATCGGCCGCATCGAATAAATGGCTGTGGCAAGCCTCGCTAATGTGCTGCGCAGCTTCGACAGGAATAATGCCCAACCCGGCCTGTGCATTGGCCAGCGCTGCTTCGAAATCCAGCATTCCCTGCAACGTAGCGGTATCGCTAAAGCAAGGGGTCACCGCCGAAGACCGCAGCAGCGGCGTCAGTAACTCCATAGTTCCTCCAGGCAAAAAGGCGAGTATCCGATGATGGCGCGGCGCGGTCAGCAGCGTCAAGACCGCTAAACGCGACGCTGGGCGATTATCGGTACATTGAGCGAATTTATTGGTTTTTGTGATATTTGTCGGGTCACATCATCTGAAACGGTGAGCCGACGTAGTTTTCCGCCAGCACCGTCATGGCGCTGCGCGACTTCACGGTGTATTGCAGCTCCGATAATTGTAAGCGTTGCTGGAACGCACTGTCGTCACTGCGGGTGTGCAACATGTTGGTCATCCACCAGGAGAAATGTTCCGCACGCCAGACGCGTTGCAAAGCATCGTCACTGTAGCTGTCCAGCCGCCGCCAGCTTTTGTGGCGATAGAAAGTCTCCAGTGCCTGCGATAGCAGACAAACGTCCGCCATCGCCAGATTCAGCCCCTTGGCCCCGGTCGGCGGGACAATATGCGCCGAGTCCCCCGCCAACAGCAGGCGTTTACATCGCATCGGCTCGGTGACGAAGCTGCGCATGCCGACCACGTTTTTCTGGAATATACGGCCCTTTTTCAGCGACCAGCCATCGTGATTCTCCAGCCGGCTCTCCAGTTCGTTCCAGATGCGATCGTCCGACCATTGCTCAACGTTTTCCGTCGGGTCGCACTGGAAATACATCCGCTGAACGCCAGGCGAACGGGTGCTGATCAGCGCAAATCCTCGTGAATGTCGGGCATAGATTAGCTCATCGCTGGACGGAGGGGCCTCCACCAGAATACCGAACCAGCCGAAGGGATAAATCCGGGTATAGTCCTGTCGCAGTCCGCCGGGCATCGCGGCCCGGCTAATGCCGTGAAAACCGTCGCAGCCAATGACAAAATCACAGTCAATTCGCCGTTGCTCGCCCTGATGCCGGTAATGCACCTGTGGCCGCTCGCTGTCCAGCGCCTTGAGCTCCACCTGTTCCACTTCAAAATGGAGCTGTCCGTTTGCCGCCTGCCGCGCAGCAATCAAATCTTTCAACACTTCATGCTGGGCGTAGACGGTGATTGCCCGATCGGTCAGTTCGGTCAGATCGATCCGGTGCTGTTGACCGCCAAATGCCAGCCGGATGCCATGGTGCTGCGCCCCTTCTGCGCGCATACGCTCACCCAGCCCGGTTTGATTGAGTAAATCAACCGTTCCCTGCTCCAGCACCCCGGCGCGAATGGTGGATTCCACCGCCTGCTGGCCGCGAGTTTCCAATACCACTGACTCAATGCCCTGCAAATGCAGCAGATGCGACAGCATCAATCCGGCCGGGCCGGCACCAATAATTGCTATTTGTGTACGCATGGTTATCTCCTTATAAAGCCTTATTGAGCGAGCCGGCCAATGCCGTTGCCCTGGTAGCAAAATGTTTGACTATCAGCGCCAGTGCTGCCACCAGCGCCGGGATCGCCAGCAGGGTGAAAATGGTGCTGAATGACAGCTGCATTTGCATCAGCACCCCGCCGCTCATCGCGCCAAGAATGCCCCCGAAACGCCCCAGCCCCAGCATCCAGGCGACACCGGTCGCCCGTCCCTGCGTCGGGTAAAAACCGGCGGCCAGCGCCGGCATTGAGGACTGTGCGCCGTTCATGCAGGTACCGGCGATAAACACCGTCACCGCCATCAATATGGGATCGGTATAAACGTAGCCAATGGCGCAGACAAACATCGCGGTCAACAGATAGCCCACCGCCACCACCTTGTGCGGATTCATGCGATCCATCAGCCAACCGATGATCAGCACGCCAATGCCACCGCCCAAAGGAAACAGCGCGGTAATCAATGATGCCTGGCGAATGGACGCGCCGGTTTCACGGATCAGCAGCGGTAACCAACTGGTCAGCAGATAGAAGATCATCAGGCCCATAAAGTAGGTCAGGCACAGCATCAGGGTGCCCAACAGATAGCGTGGAGAGAAAATCACCCCCAGTGCCGATTTGGCTTTCACCTGGCCCTCTTCAACCAGGCTAAAGCGCGGCAGTTCGGTTAAATTAAGCGGTGCAATGCGCTTAAGCACCGCGGCAATACGCTGTGCCGGATAGCCACGCACCACCATAAAACGGGCGGACTCCGGCAGCGCGACGATCAGCACCACCGCCAACAGCAGCGGCATCACGCCGCCCAGCACCATCACGCTTTGCCAACCGAAGTGCGGGATCAGCCAGGCGGAAACGAAACCGCCCATCGATGACCCGAGCGGAAAGCCGCAGAACATCAGGTTGACCAGCAGCGCACGCTTGCGTTCCGGCGCATATTCCGACATCAGGGTGGCTGCGTTCGGCATTGCCGCACCCAGCCCAAGCCCGGTTAAGAAGCGCAGCAATGTCAGCATTGGCAAGGTGGTGGCGAACGCCGTCAACAGGCTGAAACCGCCGAACAGCACCAGCGACAGCACCAACACCTTCTTGCGACCGATGCGATCCGCCAACGGCCCAGCGGTCAACGCCCCCACGGCTAGCCCCACCAGCGCCGCACTCATCACCGGCCCCAGCGAGGTTTTCTCTATTCCCCAGTCCTGTACCAACGAGGTGGCGATAAAACCGATGATCGCAGTGTCGAAGCCGTCCAGCGCCACGGTAAGAAAACACAAAATGAGGATCAGCCACTGGTAGCGGGAGAACGGGTTATTATTAATAAATGATTGAATTTCTATGGTATTTGACTGGGACATAGTGCGCTTCCTGGGTTGGCCAGGCTAAATAGCCCCGGCGGTAACGGCCAGGCCTATCCCTGGCAAAGTCGCATTTGTGCGATTATCGAAACTTGGTTCGTTAATCGCCTTCCCATAAAAGCATCGCCAACAATAAGTTTCAATATTGTTAAATTAATTAGCGTGCGATAACCGAACGAGAAAAGGACTGTTTTACAGGAAGAGTATTATTATCAATTGGATGCCATGTTTTTACGGAAAAATATGGCGTATGGGTTCTGTGAGCCAATTAACATTGATGAAACCATTCCTGATCCTGTTCCATGGCTATTTACTCAGCCGTTGTCTGGCTTTGGGATTCAGTCTGCTTCGACCGGCAGTTTTAATTGCACGTCGCAAAAACCGAGCTTGATTGAGCGACTTGAAAGCACAAGCGTCTGGGCTAAGCTGAAATTGAAGAGCACAAAATAATAAAAATAAATTACTGACTGGGCAGGTAACCATGAGCAAGAAAGTGAATGGCGTTGTTTGCTGTCTGTTATTTCTGATTTCTTCCCTGTGTTTTGGCGCTGAACCGCGCCAACTCGCCACCGAACAAGAAAAAGCCCGCACGCTTTATATCTTTCATCAACCGATAGTCATGCTGCAGGCAAAGTTTGGTTTTACCACCCCGGAACAACGCGTTCTGCGCATCCGCAACACCCTGCGCTCCCTCACCGAAGAAGACATCCGCCAGCCGGTACAGGTTCATGTCATAAAGCGCTATAACCAGCAGGGACGGCTGTTTAGCATTAACGGCAAGCCATTTATGTTATTAACGCAGGGAGATCTTGATGAAGGAGATGATCTGACGCTTGATCAGGCTTCCCAACGAGTACTCGCAAGATTCAATGCCCAACGCTCGGCGTTGCTGGAACAATATTCCTCTGCTTATCTGGCCATTGCGGTGGTGAAAAGCGCAGCTGGAACCCTGGTACTGGGGTTGGTACTTTACGCAGCATTCAAATCCTGGCAGCGAGTTAAAAAGTTTTATGCCACCCGAATTGCGCTCAAACGAGGATGGATCCCGCAAAGCTGGCGTATGGTGCTCGGGGCTTTTGAATCTCGCCTGTATGCGTTGCTGATGGTTTTGCTGAGCATCGGCGCTTTTTATATCTGGTTGAGCTGGGTATTTCGGTTATTTCCGTGGACGCGCATTTGGGGCGACTCACTGGGTAACTGGTCTATCAGCGTGATACAGCAAGTCACTCTATCCATTGTGTCTGCTTTCCCTGGCTTGGCGATTGTCGCCATTATCTTTTTGCTGACCGGTTTTATTCTCAAACTGCTCAAAGTGCTGTTAAAACGCGTCGAGAGCGGAAAGCTGGTGGTGCCAGGTCTGCATCCCGAAACGGTAGGCGCCACACGCAAACTGATTTCGGTAATGGTTTGGCTGTTTGCGTTGTCGGCCGCCTATCCTTTTTTACCGGGTGCCGACTCTCTGGCATTTAAAGGCGTCAGCGTTTTCTTTGGGCTGATGCTAACCCTCGGCTCGGCCGGGTTGATGAACCATGCCATGAGCGGATTGGTACTGACTTATTCGCGTGCGCTGCGCAAAGGCGACTTTATCAGGATCGGTGACAATGAAGGCCTGGTCAGCGAAGTCGGGATGCTGGCCACTAAAATCCTCACCCGCGAAAGTTACGTTGTAACAGTACCCAATGCCGTTGTTGTCAGCGGGAAAATAACCAATCTCAGCGCACTCAAGCCCGGTGATGGGGTGAATCTGACCACCAGCGTGACTATAGGCTACGACACTCCATGGCGTCAGGTCCACGCGATGTTGGAACTTGCTGCCAATCGCACCAGGGGTATCGACAACCGGGTTCCTCCCCTTGTTCGTCAGCTCAGTTTAATGGACTGGTACATCGCCTATGAATTACAGGTCAAGCTGGGTGCCGGCGAAGCATTGGCAAGCGTTAAAAGCGAATTACATAGCCACATTCAGGATGTGTTCAATGAATTTAACGTCCAGATTATGTCGCCTAACTTCGTACTTCAGCCCGAAAATGCGGTGATGGTCAGTCAGGATCACTGGTACACCGCGCCGGCCGTGCAACCGGATAAACCCTCATGACAAAATTGAGTGCCCTGCTGGTTCCTTGCCTGACGTGGAGAATCAAATAATGACAATACCGTGGCATTGCCAAAATAGCGGCAATCATCTCCCGCTCCAGTACGCAAAACGAATGATTCTCCCCCTGTTGCTGTGGTCGGGTGCCGCCTTTGGTGCGGCAACCCATGCCCCGGCTCAAAGCGACAGCACCTTTCCTATCTGGGGGGATGAGGCCCGCGCACGCGGCTATAGCATTCCGCTGCCGTTTGGCGTCAATCTCAGTTACATGAATATACGTCAGAATATTGATGTCGATAGCATTACGTTTTCCGGTCTGAAACTCGGCGATCACCCGATCCCCAGCGATCTGTTCAATATTGATGTCGGGAAGACACGCCAGCGCAGCAAAAGCGAGAACCTTCGGCTGGATATGTGGGTCTTCCCCTTTTTAAACATTTATGGATTGGTTGGGCACACCAGAGGGTCATCTTTATCCCAGGTTTCTGTCGATGCCGATCCGTCGAAATACACCGGTATCGACCGTATCATCGCCTCTGCGGTCCATCGCCTTAATCAAAATGGCGATCTGCAGGACATTGATTTTGCTCTCGACTTTAAAGGTACCACCTGGGGCACCGGGTTTACCCTGGCAGGGGGCTACGAGAAATGGTTTGCACTGGTTGACACCAATTATACCCGCACGGAATTTGACATTCTGGATGGCAAAATTTCAGCCATTACGGTTTCACCACGCGTGGGCTATCGCTTTGATATGCCTGCCATCTCTGGCCCTTCCCACCTGAGCCTTTGGATTGGCAGCATGTATCAGGATGTGGACCAGGAGTTTAAAGGTAATATTTCCGATCTGCACATGCCGGCAGAACTTCAGCCATTGATTGACGCCGTGAATAAGGACAACGCCGGGCGCTTTGATGTCAAACAGCATCTCTCCTCGCCGTGGAATACGCTGATTGGGGCGCAGTACGAACTCACACAGAACTTCAACGTCCTGGCCGAGGTCGGTTTCAATGAGCGAAACAGTTTTTTCCTGGCGGGTGAATATCGATTCTAATGAAGATACCCGTGCGGTTACTGAGTGGACTACTGAGCCTGTTGGTTGCCCCTATTCATGCGGAGCTGCTTACGCGTGAATCCATTGATGCGTTTCTCGGCACCATGGGGGCCGACGACCAATACAACCAGGCTAAAGGTGTGAACTGGACGGTGTTACCCGGCCCTTTTTATACCCCTGAGTTAAAACTGGGCTTGGGGGCGGCAGCGGCCGGGCTTTATCGGGTCGATCCACACGATCAGGTCACGCAAAACTCATCTATCTCATTTACCGGTTTTGTCAGCACCAGTGGCGCCCTGGGGTTGGGTCTGAATAATTACACGTTCTTTAGCGATGATCAGTGGCGTCTCTTTGTGGTAGGTTCGGTTGCCAAGATCCCGACGGAATTCTGGGGCGTGGGCTACGATGCGGCGCAGGGCTCTAGCCAGAAATATACTCAGGATTCGTTTAGCGTTCATCCGCAGGTTTTTTATCGACTGGTCGATAATCTTTATGCCGGTGTGGGCTGGGATTTTTCCACGCTGAATGCCAAAGTTGATGATCCGCAGCCTGGCGATACCTTCTCTCGCTATACGGACTCCACCACGCCGCTGAGTTCTGGCGCCACTTTCGCCCTCAATTACGACACCCGCGACGCCATCACGCAGCCGAAAAAAGGGCAGTATGCCAGTGCCAGCTACAGCCTGTTTGATCCATCGCTGGGTTCGGATACCCATTTCACCGCCCTGCAGTTGCAATACAATTACTATTTTCCGCTTAACGACAATGACGTGCTGGCATTCGATGTCTGGGGACGTTTTTCCCGCGGAAATGTGCCATGGGATCGCCTTTCACAGGCCGGTGATGACCGCCGATTACGCGGTTATTATCAGGGGCGTTACCGTGACAAAGATGTCGTGAGCAGCCAAATCGAATACCGCAAAAAATTAAACTGGCGGCACGGCTACGTACTCTGGCTAGGCGCCGGTTCGCTGGGTGGTAGCCTGGATAAAATGGGACAACACCCTATTCTGCCGACCCTGGGTGCAGGGTATCGTTTTGAAATAAAACCTAATATGAATCTGCGACTCGATCTCGGTGTGGGACGTGAGAGCGCAGGATTTTATTTCCAGGTCGCGGAGGCCTTTTAATGCGTGTTTTTTTTCTCGCCCTGTCGTTGGCTGTCGCCAGTTTGGCACAGGCGCAACCGGGCAAGACCGACGTTTTACCCTTTGAGCAGGCAAGACGCATTTGGCCCGTCGCGCAAAACCTTTCGCCACCGGAATCACTTCGCCCCTGCTGTGCATTTGGCTATAACCTGCAGGTGCGCGCGGCCGGTATCCCGATTCCCGTTTATCAAATTGGCAACCTGCTCTCACTCAGTACGCTAGGCCACCATCACTACAATGACAGTGCGCTGGGCGCGGTGAAAAATATCGTTGGTCTGAGCGACGAAGCCAACGGGCTTATCTATACGCGACGCGGCGGGTTTATTGATATCGCCCATGTTCGCGATACCGCCGATAACACCTTTTATCTCTTTACTCGTCTGTATCCGAAACTGGGCCGCGAATGGCGCCTGTTTTACAGTGAGGAATTAGGGCTCAGACGCGCTCAGTTTTACGCGTTTACCCCTCCGGCATCGATGACCGACAGATATAATCTGGCGGCCTGGCTGGCCGGGCATGTGGCGTTTCAACTGGCACAGTGGCATGAAATCGCCCAGTGGTATGGCTTCCAGTCTGTCGCCGGATTTTCTGAGGAAATTTCTGCTTTTTCACCGGAAGATCTTTACGCTAATTTGCTGGGAGCGAGGCTGGCGGTAAACGTTATTTTGCAGGGGCATGCCGGCTCTGTGGAGAACTATAATCTGGCGATGGATAAGGCGCTTTCACAAGCTTTAATCGGCCTTGAGGCAGTCAATGAGGCTGAAACAGAACGCCAATTCCGTGAGGTCGATGGCGATTGGTGGAACAGCAAACGCCGGGTGCCCGATAAATTTTTAGTCCTGAAACGGAATTACTCGCTTGGCGAAAACCGAATTCCTACCGAAGTGCCTTTCGAAAAGGCACCGCCGTATCGCTTGACCATGCCGGTGAAAATAGCCGGGTTCACCTTAAGCCATCTGGGCGAACTGCAAATTCATAAAGGCAGCGATATGCGCCGCCTGCCGGTGCCCAAAACATTCTATCGTCCGGCACAGTTTTCCTCACTGGCAGAGCAGGCGCGACAGGCCGATCAAATCCAATTGCAACGGCTCAACCAGTGAGATCAAAGGCCTTTGGCGGTTTCCCGGCTGACCAACTTCGCCTGACGGTTATACCCTCTGGCACCTTTGATAAAGATGGCACAGGCGGTGATCAACGCCGGAATGGCGATAATGGCAAAAATGCGGTCGAACCCCCAGCCTGACGCCAGCATTTCCGCACCGGCAAAGGCGCTCAGGATGGCACCAATACGCCCAACGCCGTGCATCCAGCTCGACCCGGTGGCGCGCGCCTCGGTTGGGTAATAATGCGCCGATAGCGCGTTCATGCCGGTATTGGCACCGTTCAGGCAAAAACCACAGGCCAGTGCCAACACACCGAGCATCAGGCTGCTGTGTGACGCCAGGCCAATCGACAATGTCAGCCCCGCCCCCAGCAGGTAAATCATGCCCAGCGCCCGGTGTGGATCCACCCTATCCATCAGCCAGCCGGCAAACAGCGAGCCTAAGGTACCGCCGGCCTGGTACAGCGCGGTAATCACCGCCGCCTGCGCCACGCTCATGCCGATGCCTTTTACCAGCGTCGGTAACCAACTGCCCAGCAGATAAACCAGAAACAGCGCCATGAAATAACCCAGCCACAGCATCAGGCTGCCAAGGCGGTACTGCCGCGAGATCACAATCTGCATGGCTCCCTTGCCAGGTGCCACCAGTGGCGGCAGCGTATAACGGGTTTCGGCATTGGTACTGCCCGGCGCCAGTTTTTCCACAATTTTGCCAATGCGTTGATTGCTGGCTCGCCGGGTAACCAAAAACCTCACCGACTCAGGCAACCTGGCTATCAACAGCGGAACGCTCAGCAGCGGCAATATGCCACCGAGCAACAGCAGCGCATGCCACCCCATTTGTGGAATAACCCATGACGCCGCGAACCCGCCCAGCGCGGCACCGAAGGTAAAGCCGCAAAACACCACGGTGATAATGAAGGAACGTTTCTTTTCCGGCGCATATTCGGAGATTAAAGTGCCGACGTTCGGCATTGCCGCCCCCAGCCCCAACCCGGTCATAAAACGGAAAAATATCATTTGATCGATATTGTGCGAAAACGCAGTGACCAGCGTCCAGAGGCCAAAAAAGAACACGCTGTTGATAATGATCACTTTACGTCCCAGCCAGTCGGCCAGCGGGCCGGCCAGCAGCGCACCGATCGTCAGGCCAACCAGCGCGGCGCTAATCACCATGCCAAGTTGCTGATTGCTGACGCCCCACTGGCTTTTCAGCTCAGGGGCAATAAACCCCATCAGGGTAATATCGAAGCCATCCAGCGCAATAACGATAAAACCCAGCAGAATAATCAGTTTTTGATAACCGCATATCGGACGATCGTTGATCAGCGTTCGAACATCAATTTCGTTTGAAGCCACAATTTTTCCTTGGTACAGACGCCAATAAATGCAAATGTTCGATAATCGAACCGAGATTAAAGATTCTGGCGTCTACTGTAAGAACTCCCGTGCGGCTCGGCAACGGAGATTATTAATAACCTGGCGCTCATTGAACCCAATGGTACGTTCGCTCACCATCAAAAAAACCACGGCGGCTTTCACTGGCAAGACAATACGCTGGGATTGATCCATAAATGCCCTTTGCTGACCGGAAACACACCCTGGGCACGTGGAAAATAATGTTGTCAAATTGTGAGAGGGATCTTCCCAACCCTGCGGTTATCGTCGCTATGGTTTACGTGTGAGCAATATGACGTCGTTCACAAAAGCGCAGCGGCAGCGGATTGTATTACCGGGTCACCCCAGTTACTCTTAACCGGTGTTCCTCCAAGATAAGTGACTGATGTTTTGAACAATGATGATCTCCCCGCGACTAAACGCAAAAATGACCCTGTCGGGCTGAAACAGCGTATTTTCGCTGCGGCGCTGGCCGAGTTCGCCGAGGCCGGTCTGAAAGGTGCCCGCATGGAAAACATTGCCGAGCACGCGGCCACCACCAAACGCATGGTGGTTTATCATTTCAAGAACAAGGAGTCGCTCTATCTGGAGGTGCTCGAGCACGTATATCAGCATATCCGCGCGCACGAATCCGCGTTGGATCTGCAAGCGTTGCCGCCGGTAGAAGCGATGACCCGGCTGGTTGAAGAAAGCTTCAATTACCATGCGGAGCACCCTGACTTTATCCGTGTAATTTGCATGGAAAACATGCTGCGTGGCCAGTACATCCGCCAGTCACCGCGCATCAAGGCACTGAATCAGAGCGCCTTGACCTTGCTGGAAGATATTTTGCAGCGCGGCAAGCAAAGCCGGGAGTTTACTGCAGATGCCAGCGCCGCCGACGTGCACCGCTTGATCAGCAGCCTGTGTTTCCACTATGTTGCCAACCAGTACACCTTTAATACGCTATTCGAAAGTCATGAACCGCCGGAGGATCAGGTTATCCATAACCGGCGGCTGGCCGTCGTGGCGACCCTGCGCTATCTGGCGCTGTAGTCTTTGAAACCGGGAGCCTGAATGGCCAAGACCTCTGCCGGCGACAACATCGCCACCCATGACATTTCGCTGTCCGCCGCCAGCGGCGATCCTTTCAAGGGCGATCCCAACTTTATGGCCTCGTTGGCGCGGGGCTTGGAGGTGATCCAGGCCTTTACCCCGCAACGCCGCCTGATGTCGATTTCGCAAATCAGCCAGAAAACCGGCATTCCGCGCGCAGCGGTGCGTCGTTGCCTGTATACCCTGAACAAGCTGGGGTTTGTTTACGCGCAGGACGGCAAAAACTTTGAGCTGCGCCCACGGATCCTGACGCTGGCCCATGCCTATCTCGGTGCCACGCCGCTGGCGAAAGCCACCCAGCCGGTGCTGAAACACATCAGCCAGTTGTTGAATGAGTCCTGTTCTATCGCCACGCTGGACGGCGACAATATTTTGTATATCGCCCGTGCCTCTGCCGAACGCATCATGACCATAGATCTGAACATCGGCAGCCGCCTGCCGGCCTTCGCCACCTCGATGGGCCGGGTGTTGTTGAGCCATTTGCCGATTGATAAGCGTGAGGATTACCTGCAACGCATCACCCTGACGCGCTACACGCAATACACCCTGAGTTCGATTGATAAACTGCGTGAAGAACTGGATAAGGTTCGCGCTCAGGGTTACGCGATTAACGATCAGGAGTTGGAAATCGGTCTGCGATCCATCGCGGTACCGATTACCTCGGTCAACGACGGCGTCACTGCCGCGTTAAACGTTGGGGTGCAGGCCGGCCATGTCCCGCTGAGCGAACTGACCGAACGTATCCTGCCGATCCTGCTCGAAGGCTCACAGGAACTTTCGCTACTAAACCACTAAATCGACTGGCGTGCGTTGGCCAGGTACTTGGCCATTTCCGCCTCAGGCACCATGCCGCCACCGGTCGCCCACACCAGGTGGGTGGCATTTTTCATTTGTTGCTCATTCAAGCCCTGAGCCGCCAACCACTCAGTGTCAGCCGTCACGCGCCACGGTCCCGGCATCCCCGCCAATGCTGAAGGTTCGAGCTGAATATGCTCATGACTGTCCAATAACCCCAGCAGTGCAAACATCTCGCGGTCGCTGAGGGTGTAGAAGCCGGAGAGCAGGCGCTCCATAGCCCGGCCGACAAAGCCGGATGCGCGCCCTACCGCCAGCCCGTCCGCCGCGGTCTGGTTATCAATGCCCAGATCCTGTACCGCGATACCATCGTGCAGGCCGGTATGCACACCAAGCAACATGCAAGGTGAATGCGTCGGTTCGGCAAAAATGCAGTGTACATGGTCGCCAAAGGCCAGTTTCAGCCCAAAGGCCACCCCGCCAGGCCCGCCGCCAACGCCGCAAGGCAAATAAACAAACAATGGGTGCTGAGCATCAACCTGGACGCCACTTTCGGCAAACTGACGTCTCAGGCGGCCACCGGCCACGGCATAGCCCAGAAACAGCGTCTGTGAATTCTCGTCATCAATAAAGAAACAGCGCGGATCGCTCGCCGCCTGCAAACGGCCCTGTTCAACGGCAACGCCATAATCCTGTTCGTACTCCACCACGTTGACGCCATTGTCACGCAGCTTCTGTTTTTTCCATTCGCGAGCGTCCGCCGACATATGCACGCTCACGCTAAACCCCAGCCGGGCGCTGATAATACCGATCGACATTCCCAGATTGCCGGTCGAGCCGACGGCAATGCGGTAACCGCCAAAGAATTCGCGAAATTCCGCCGAGAACAGCTTGGCGTAGTCGTCCGTCAGTTGCAGCAGCCCCGCTGCCAGCGCCAGTTTTTCCGCATGCGCCAGCACCTCGTAAATACCGCCGCGCGCCTTGATCGAACCGGAAATTGGCAGATGGCTGTCCTTTTTCAACAGCAAGCGGCCGGCTAGCGACAAGCCATAACGTTGGTCGAGCGCAGTTTGCATTGCAGGAAGCGCCACCACTTCGGATTCAATCACGCCATTTGCGGCTCGGGTTTCCGGGAAGGCGGCACTCAGATAAGGGGCGAAACGCGCCAGACGTTGTTCTGCGTCGGCCACGTCTGCGGCATCCAGCCCAACGAACGGCAGTCCGGCCTGCAAAGTGGTCGCTCGTGGGTTGAACCAGGTTACCGGGTTTAGTTCGATCAGTTCCTGCACCAGCGGGAATTGTTTAACCAGCTGCTGAATCTGTGTCTTTTCCATAGTTGTTCTCTGCGCTGCATAAGGTTAGCTCTAGGGTGCAGCGATTTCCCCAGCCTGACAAATGATAAAATTTGAGCCTTGCGTGAGCAGAATTGATGCAAAAAGATGATGCTCGTCAATTTATCAGCCGTACTGACGGTTTGAGTGATGCTGAATCACCTTAAATGCCCCGTAACTCTGGATGCTACGGGGCATCAACCCGCGTAATCTTATCCGCGCGCCGCCGCCTCCAATCCGGCGATATCCAGTTTGACCATCTGCAGCATCGCTTCGGTGACCCTGCGTACCTTCGCACTGTCGGAGTCACTCATCAGTTCGGCCAACCGCTTGGGAACTATCTGCCAGCTCAGCCCCCAGCGATCGCGCAGCCAACCGCACTGCTCAACCTGGCCACCGTCACTCAGCGCTTGCCAAAGTCGATCGACTTCTGCCTGATCGGCACATTCGACCATAATGGAAAAACTGTGATTGAAAGCATCCAACGGGCCGGCCTCAATTGCTGCATAGCGCTGATCGCCAAGGATAAAAGACGCCAGTTTTACGCTGCCGGCCGGGCCGCTGGGAGTATCGGCCGGCAAAGTGGATTGCCAGGTCAGGGAAGAGCCGGGGATCAAAGCGATATAGCAACGCAGCGCCGCTTCCATATCCTTCTCAAACCACAGGTGTTGGGTAATTTTCACGATACCCCCTCCGCTACTGGTCCAGGATAGGTTCGAAGCCGCCGAAGATCATACGTTTACCGTCAAACGGCATTTGATCGCCGAGCGCTTTCATGCGCGGATCGGCCATCATCTTCTGGTTGGCGTCATCGCGAACCTCTTTTGACGGATATTCGATCCAACTGAACACCACCACTTCGTCGGCCTCGGCCTTAACCGCACCGCGAAAGTCGGTGAGTTTTCCGTCGGGAACATCATTGCCCCAGCATTCGACGACCCGCGTAGCCCCAAACTCTTTAAACAGCGGTGCAGCCGCGGCGGCCAGTTTTTGATACGCCTCCTTATTGGCGGCCGGCACCGCCACTACAAAACCATCAACATATTTCATCGGAGTGTCCTCTTGTCGATTAGACAGTCGGGATGGCGCCGGCGGAACTGCCTGCGCCCTCTTCCATTTTAGACCCCATTAGCGGGGTCAACCATGACGAGGGCGGCCGGGCTTTAGATCTCGGTGGAATGGTGCGGCAGGAGTTCTGGCGTGGCGACCCGGTTACGGCCGCTATTTTTGGCTTTATAGACCGCCAGATCGGCGATTTTCAGCAGGTTGTCCAGATTTTGTCCTGAACCGCCGATGCAGGTGACCATACCGATGCTGACGGTGATCTGTAAAGCAGCGCCTGCGGGCATGTTGATGGATTCAATTTCAACTCGGTGACGCAGACGTTCGGCCAGCGATAGCGCATCCTGCTGTTGCGCAATGGGTGCGACGATCGCAAATTCTTCCCCCCCCATGCGGCCAAACAAATCGTTATCGCGCAGATCGCCAGTAATGGCGCGGGTAAAGGACAGCAGCGCCGCATCGCCTCCGGCGTGCCCAAAGCGGTCATTGATCGATTTAAAGTAGTCGATATCCAGCATCATGATGCAGATCCGCTCGCCCTTTTGGCTGACCAGCCGCGTTCCGCGCTGCATAAAAGCGCTGCGGGTCAATACATGGGTCAGAGCATCATGATTCGCCACGTGCTCAAGCCTTTGCAGCAGCGCATTGCGAGCAAAATTCATACTGGCCACGGCAATAGGTCCCAGCGCCAGTAACGCCACGCCAAGTCGCATCGACACCGTGTTTTGCAGCATTTTCATATCAAGGTTAGTGGTAATCAGGCCCAGATCTATCGCCAGGTGGCACCACAACACATAAACCAATACCGCGATCATTGTGCTGAACAGCGAGAACGACATCGCCAACCATAGCAGGATAGGCATCGGGAAAATCACCGCTCCGGGGCCACCAATCAGGATGCTACCGAAGCAGGCCAACAGCAGCAGAAGTAACACCGCGATTTTTCTGACGGTATTGGGCCACTGGCTGCGTAGGGCCACGGCCTGGAAAATGCTGCGCAAATAACCTTTCCAGTCCCGCGGAAAAGCCAGAATAAACGGCATCAGCGTGATGTAGTTGGTAAATTCCGAAGACAGCCACAACGCCAATGAAGGCAGATACTGGCGGCCAAACAGCAGCACCGAAGCCCCGGCACCAAGTAACGCCGTAGCTGTCGCGCTCGCCAGACAGATAGCGAACAGATAAATGCTCGATGAGGTGCGTTCCAGGGTTCTGACCTGCGGCGATAAACGCATAAACAGATAAAACCCGACCGCCACGCCGGCAATATTGGCACCATTGAGCAATATGGCTTTGCCCAGCGGGCTGCCGGTGATCAGATCTGCAGCCAAATAGCCTGACATCGCCATCAACCAGCCAACAGGACTGCCCATGGCCGGGTAGCGTACCAGCACGGCCAAAAGTACCGCATTGGTTGGCCAAAATAGCGCTAACAGACCGATGGGACGACTTTCAATACCCAAAATGCAGGTGCAGAACACCAGCAAAAAGACGATTAGCGCGAGGCGCAATTTAGTGGCGTCGGGTAACTCAGTGGTGTGCATCTTGCTTCCAGAAGCTTGCGAAGAATACGGATAAAATTCGACCTGCATGATGGCGGCCATTAGCCTGCTCACCCTGTCTGGCAATGCCTGTTTGGTGAACAGCCAGACTGACATTATTGCCAGTTTTCGCGGGTCTGGCATCCGTTTATTGAAAATATAAAAATAGTATTATGTTTCAAACCATAGCGGCAGACGTCCAGCGACTTCTCACTGCTTGAACTAGTAAGGAGACGCCCGCAGGCGAAACCTCTTGCAGATAAAAAGCGCCCTGCGGCGTTAACAGGGCGTCGGGATGTCTTATGTTGCAGAACTACGCCGGCAGCAGTCAGTGTTGAGGTTATTTCAACCGGAGCATCTTCCCGAGCAAAATATCGGTTGATTCGAGCATGTCCGTATCAATACCTGCGGAGGGCGTAAAGGTCAATTCGCCAAAAACCGGTTTGCCGTTGGCAATATAGAAATCGACACGGACAAACTCAAAGGGCGCAGATAATTTTCTGGCGTACTCGAATAGCTCGTCATATCCCGCGGGTTTAACAAAGGCATCTATCTCCTGCTGACTAAGCGCCAGGCAATCCTGGCTGTAGCAAAGAAACTTGAAGTCTTTGTCAAAAAAGTAATATTTCGGCATGCCGGTTTCTCTGCCAACACAAAGTAATGTGCAGTAAGGAACACCATGGAAACAGTATATTTTATAATCATCAGGGCCATGACCACTGGATGACTCTATAAATTTCTCACCTATTATCTTTTTATTGATTTGCTTATAGTTCAGCTCTGCATAGACCTTCCAGTAGTCCTCTTTCATCCAGTTATCAATGGTTTTCGCGGCCCTGGTAACGTCCAGGGACTTTTTATCCTGACAAATCAGGTTGTAACCAGAACCATGATTGCCCTTAATCACAAACTTATCAGGCAAGGAATCCCAAGGGATCTCATCGACTGAATCGCAAACGAAGTAAAGCTCATTGAGAATTTCTTCACACCCTTTAGCCTTCAAATACTCCCTGACTGCGTATTTATCCGCACATTGCGTAACCAGTGCATTGTTGCTGTAATCGTTAAGTTTTAGATAGTTTATCTTTTCGTTCCAGGTCACAGGCGGGTTAAGATTTAACCTCTTCCCGAATGCTTTTTTATATATTAATTTGGTTTTAAAAGTCGGTGTGAATGTAGCCAATTGGTTCATGATAAATTTATTAATATTCTTTTTCATACAACCTGTCTCATAACTTGAACAAAGTATTAAAACGGCTCCTGAAAGGAACCAAAGGAGATTTGTTGCTATTGGCTGTTATTGCTCACTGCGCCATTGAATCATCGCCGGCGCGGTACTCAGATCAAATTTATTCTCGCCCAGCACCCGATTGAGGATACGGGCCGATCGCCAGGCCACCAGACTGAGCTGAGGATCGGCAATCCCGTGGTGGTGCATGCTGGCATTGACGGCAAACAGAGCATTCTCATGCTCCCCCTCGCGCTCCAGAGTAAAATCAGAGGCAATACGATATTGCCCATCGGCATCGGTTAACATCCGGTCCGACAGGGAGGCAAGAAAAGCCGGTTGAGCCTGTTCATAACCGGTAGCAAAGATAACCACATCGGCATCCAGGGTCTCGCGCCCCTGGTCAAGATGATGCTGCGTCTCCAACCGATAAAAATTATCCTGGGCATTAAGGGCCGTCACTGAGCGGCTGGGTAACAGGCGTACCCAGCGTTTTTCTTGCAGAACATCGAAACGGTGATACATGGCGCGATAAATAGCCAAAAGAGACTCACTGGTTATGCCATCGGAGGTCATTTTTTGTTCGCGCAGCATCTGCTGTTTGGCGGTGTTGCTGAGCGTGTAGAAGTCGTCGACATAATCGGGCGTAAAATACTCATTAGCAAAGGCCGCTTCATCAAGAGCGTTGTAGTTGTTACGTCGGGAGATCCAACTCAGTTGCTCTGGCTGGCCCCACTCGCCCTGAAAAATATTAAGGAACAGATCGGCTCCGCTTTGACCCCCGCCCACAATGGCCACGCGTTTCCCGCTAAGGTTTGGCTGGCGAAACATCATTTCGCTGGCGTGAAAACATTGAGCATTTTGTTCGGTCACGCAGTCCGGCAGTTTGACTTTCTTGCCAATGCCCACGCAGACATGTTTAGCGTAAAACACCTGATTCTGGGTGGTGACAACATACTGCCGCTGTTGGCTATCAAACTCCACGCGCTGAACGTCCTGGTTGAAAACCAGCGAATCCAGCCCCGTGGCAGCCCAGTTGAGATAATCGGCAAACTCTCCACGTGACACCGTGCGTTGTTCCGTTGTCAGGAAACGGTAGAATTTTTTCCTTTTCACCAGATAGTTGAGGAAGCTAAAAGGGTTGGTTGGCGAGACGGCGGTCACCAAATCCTTCAAAAAACTGGTCTGCATACTGCATTCCGCCAGGATCATGCCTGGATGCCAGGAAAACTGCGATTTGCGCTCGAGGAATTTGCAATTAAAACCTTCGATTTCGCTGCCAAGGGCAGCAATACTGAGGTTGGACGGACCGATGCCAATACCGATAAAGTCCAAACACGGGTTCATTAGTGTGCTCCTGAGTGAATAAATAGACTGGCCGAGAAATTTATCCGGTTGTAAAAAGAACAATTAAATAATAATCACAACATGATATTATTATTGCCATCCTGACAATTGAAGATAAATTAACCCTGCGCCATTAGTGTTATCGCGGAGTCATGAAAAAGGTGTGCTTTTGGAAAGAATTTCGAGGAAATGAAATTCAATGGGACAACAGAGGAATTCATAACATATCCCTATGTTAGTTTGCATATTCCACATGGCATCATCCTTAATTAGACACAGCCTGTTCAGAGTAGCGCTAAAGTTGCACGTTGACATGTGAAAAAAAATAACATTAGGGCTAACACATGAGTTGTTAATGTGAAATTAAAAGTGAAATCGTAAAAAATCATAAAATTTCACCTTGGTTTAGGCAGTGTTTCGGCTGGGGAACAGCCCGTGAAATGCTCCCCATAAAAAGAAAAATGAATTAAATATCAACATATTGATTGGTTTTATGGCTACAAGGGGAGGAATCAAACAAAAGTCTGTAAGGTTTCTGGTGATTTAAGTCATCCCATACGCCTTAAAGTGGGTCAAACGGTATTTTGCCATTCTTCTGGGAAGTCATTAACTGGGAAAGTTAGCGATTTAAAATAACTTTCCCATAGAAATTAATTTAGGGCCTAACTCAATCTATTGCCGTACTTCCCCTATTGATAGATTCGTGCCTCATAAGGACGAAGTATTTGTCGTTCACCCTGGTGGGAATAATTACTCAACAACAATGATCTTTTTCCCAATGGCAAGAGTTGAGAGTCAATTTGTTGTGTTTCACCACTCAGGTTGCACAATACCCACCCTTGCCGTTGATCAAGGCTACGGCTGTAGGCGTAAATATGGGGATGCGCCGCCAGTTGTAATTGGTAGCGGCCATAGACCCACATCGGATCCTGCTTGCGTAGGCGGATCAAGGCCCGGTAAAAACTCAGCACCGAATCCGGCTCGTTACGCTGACGCGCCACGTTAATCTGTTCAAAGTTGGCATTCAACGAGAACCACGGCGTAACGGTACTGAAGCCAGCATGAGGCCCGTCGTCCCACTGCATTGGGGTTCGTGAATTATCGCGCCCACTACGACCGAGAAACGCCAGGATCTGAGCTTCATCCATGCCCTGCTCCTGCAGTTTGGCAAAGCGGTTTCTGGCGGCAATATCGTTAAAATCCGCCAGACTCGTGAAGCGGGTATTGGTCATCCCCAGTTCCTGGCCCTGATAAATAAACGGTGTTCCCTGCATCAGGAAATACATGGCGGCGATGGCGGTAGCACTTTCACGCCAATACTGCTTATCGTCACCCCATTTAGAGACCACGCGCGGAATATCATGATTTTCGACGTACAACGCGTTCCAGCCTTTCCCTTCCAGCAATGTCTGCCAGCGGGTAAAGATCTCTTTCAGACCCATCACATCGAGCCCAGCGTCCGGTGACTGCTGATGGCTGGTTTCCCACAGTTTGACGTGTTCAAACTGGAAGATCATATTCAGGCGGCCGTGCTGTTCCCCCACCCAGTCCTCGCCCTGCTGTGCCGAGGCCCCGTTCATTTCGCCCACCGTCATGATGTCGTAGCGGTTAAATACCTGCTCGCACAGGTCATCGACATAGTCCAGCAGGCCGTCGTAGTTAAGATGCCGTTCGAACGACGGCACATAACGCAGTCCCTGCGGGTTGGGCATATCGGTCAGCCCCGGCTGTTTTTTCATATGGCAGATAGCGTCGATGCGGAAGCCGTCAATGCCCTTGTCCAGCCACCAGCGCATCATGTCATACAGCGCCGTACGCACCTGCGGATTCTCCCAGTTCAGATCCGGTTGACGTTCAGAGAACAGGTGCAGAAAGTATTGTTCGCTGCCGGGGTCATATTTCCAGGCGGAACCGTTGAAGATGCTTTCCCAGTTGTTGGGTTCCGCGCCGTTTTTGCCGTCTCGCCAGATATACCAGTCGCGTTTGGCACTCGATTGAGATGACCGGGATTCAATAAACCACGGATGCTCATCCGAAGTGTGGTTGACCACCAAATCCAGTATCAAACGCATGCCGCGGGCATGCACTTCGGCCAACAAACGGTCAAAGTCCGCCATGGTGCCGAACTCCGTCATAATGGCCTGATAATCACTGATATCGTAACCATTGTCGTCGTTCGGCGAGCGGTACATCGGGCAGATCCAAATCACGTCAATGCCCAGCCACTGCAAATAGTCCAGCTTGTCGGTGATGCCATTCAGATCGCCAATGCCATCGCCGTTAGAATCCATAAAGCTGCGCGGATAGATCTGATAAACCACCGCCTGTTTCCACCAACGCACGGTTTGCCCACTGCTCATGTCCCGACTTCCTTTAATTGATTAATGCGCCTGTTCCGACGCCAGAATGCGCTGGAATGCCTGGCCCTGAGAGTCAAACAAATAACAGCACTCAACCGGCAGACGCACACCCACCGTATCACCGGCCTGAATGGTCGAACGCTCGGGGTTACGCAGTACCCAGGGCTCGCAAGCGTTGCCATTATCCAGATAGAGATAGGTTTCATTGCCCATATGTTCAACGAACATCACCTCCCCCTGAAACTCGCACTGGGCCAGTTCACCGCCGCGAATATGCTCCGGTCGAATGCCGACGTTAACGCTCTGGCCTTCCGCCCCGGCTGGCGTGGCGATCGGCAGTACCAGCGCCTTGCCGTTGTCCAGTTCCACCACGCTTTGGCGTTCACCGGCACGCCGTAAAATTGCCGGGATCAGGTTCATTTTTGGCGAGCCAATAAACTGCGCGACAAATTCATTGGCCGGCTGGTCATACAGTTCCAGCGGCGTCCCCACCTGTTCAACCTGCCCCTGGTTGAGCACCACAATGCGGTCGGCCAGCGTCATGGCTTCCACCTGATCGTGGGTGACATAAATAATGGTCGACTTCAGCCGCTTATGCAGCGATGCCACCTCCATACGCATCTGCACCCGCAACGACGCGTCGAGGTTGGAAAGTGGTTCATCGAACAGAAACAGCTTGGGTTCGCGCACGATGGCGCGGCCAATCGCCACCCGTTGCCGCTGACCACCGGAAAGATCCTTCGGGCGACGTTCCAGCAATGGCTCAAGCTGCAAGATACGCGCACTCTCACGTACCCGATTGTCGATTTCCGCCGCCGAATGCCCTGCCAACTCCAGCGCAAACGCCATGTTTTTATACACGCTCATGTGCGGGTAAAGTGCGTAAGACTGGAATACCATGCCGATGCCACGTTCGGCGGGCGTATCGTCATTGACATAGTTGCCATCGATATACATGCCACCGCTGCTGATCTCCTCCAGCCCGGCAATCATCCGCAACAGGGTAGATTTGCCACAGCCGGAAGGCCCGACGATCACCACAAACTCTCCGCTATTGATCTGCAGATCCAGCGATTTGATCACCTCGGCGTTAGCCCCGTAGCGTTTTTGCAGTTTTTCCAGCGTTAATTGCGCCATATTCCTCCCGTTCTCACACCCAATTGGCATTTGGCGGGACGCCGACCAGCGCCCCGCCATCCGGCTTATTTAAGGTAATCGAGCCACGGCCCCTGGCGTGAAATCATCACGTCCACCAGTTCGGGGATCGCCCGGCACTTGTCGTTGACCGAATCGACCAACAGCGCCTGGATCACCAGGTCACGCGAGCCTTCAATGACCGCGTCGGCGGTCAGATCGTGAATGGCAATCTGATTGCTGAGCAAGCCACCGATGCCGGCCGGCATATTGACCTTGATGCCATGCACGCCCTTGCGATCGATAATGGCCGGCACTTCAACCGCAATAAATTCCGGCAATTGTTTGATAAACCCCAGGTTCGGGATATTGACCGCCGACTCTTCATAGCCCGAATCGGTCAGGATCCCTTCCATGATCGGCACCACGCGCTCTTTCAGCTTCAGTTCTATTTTCGGCTGCACATGGCCGAGGTAATTGCGATAGAAGGTGTAGAAATCGAGGATGCCGCGATGATCGCTGACCTCACTGGCCCAGCGGATGTATTCGCCAAAATGACTGTCGCCGGTGATCGGCAAGTGGTGGAATTTTTCCAGAATTTCTTTAAACAGCGTGCGGTCGGCCCAGGGATAGGCACTGTCTTTGCCGCCCAGCGCATCGCGCTCGGTGCTGCCCTCGGTCTGTACCAGTTTGCCGTGGGTACGGGTGTAAGCCAGAATGTCGCTGTAGCCCGGCAGGCGGGAAAAATAATCCGGTGCCTTGGCACGCACATCGGCATAAGCGTCCTTACCGCTGTCTTTGTAGCTGGCTTCCAGCAGTACGCTAAAGTGGTTAAGCCCGGCGGCCCGCAGGTTGAGGTTTTCAAACGAAGTACCGAGCATCTCCGGCAGATAGCGCTCCAGCGAGGCAATTTCGTGGCACATGCCGACAAAATTGAGCTGCGGGAAGCGACGATGCACGGTGGTGCAGATACGGCTCATCGGGTTGGAATAGTTAAATATCCAGGCATTTGGGCAGATATCGGCGACGTCGGCGCAGATGTCGAGGATCGGCGGAATAATCCGCAGCGAGTGGAACAGCCCGCCGGGACCGCCGTTTTCGCCATACACCTGCCCAATGCCGTATTGCTGCGGGATTTGCCAGTCCAGATCCCACAGCGCAAAGCGGTCGCCCACCTCAATGGAGATAATCACAAACTCCGCACCGCGCAGCGCGGTTTTACGATCGGTGGTGGCACTGACGGTAAAGGGTAAATCTTCCGCCGCCAAAAATTCCCTGGCGGTTTTCTCGGTCACCGCCAGAGCGGCCGGGTTGATGTCATGCAGCACAATTTCGCTGCCGTACAACGTTTTGCTCTGGAAGATATCCCCCAGCGTGCCGTAGCCGAATTGCGCGCTGCCCGCACCCACTAAAACGATTTTTGTAGCCATTGGTTTGCTCCTGCTTAGGGTTAATCGAAAATCAGCCTTTTACTGCGCCGTTGGTTAATCCGCTGACGATACGGCGCTGGAAAATCAGAACCAGTGCGATGATCGGCAGTGTGACGATGACCGAGGCCGCCATGATGGCGCCCCAGGGAAGTTCGAACTGAGAGGCGCCCTGCAGCATGCCAATCGCTACCGGCACGGTGCGTTTGCCGCTGGAGATGACAAAGGTCAGCGCGAACATGAATTCATTCCAGGCACCAATAAATGCCAGCAGCCCGGTAGTCACCAGCGACGGGCCCATAATCGGCGCAAAAATACGGCTGATGATGGTCCAGGTACCGGCACCGTCGACGATCGCCGCCTCCTCCAGTTCCGCCGGGATCGCCTTCATAAAGGTGGTCAGCACCCAGACGGTAAACGGCAGTGAAAAGGTGGTATAGGACAGCACCAGCGCGCCCAGAGAGTCATACAGCCCCATAAAGCGCACCAGTTCGAACATGCCGGACAGCACTGCCACCTGCGGAAACATCGACACGCAAAGAATGGTGAACAGCAGATACTTGCGGCCGCGAAAACGGATACGCGCCAGGGCAAATGCGGCGGTAATTGATACCAGCAAGCAGATGCCCACCGTTAGCGTCGCCACGGCGATGGAATTGAGCAGGCTGCGGGCGATGCCGTTTTCCAGCAACGCCGTCAGGTAATTGCCCCAGTGCAGGTTGCTCGGCAGATAGGCGACCTGGAACAAATCCTGCCCCGAACGCAATGAGGTGATCAGCGCGTAATAGAACGGAAACAGGCAAATCAGGCTGGCCAATGCGGCAGCGGCAAATATCAGCGCCTTGTGGCCGTACTTTTGCTGTTGGCGACTCAGTTTCATGCGCGTTTCTCCTTATCATTCAGGCGACCCAGCGTGAGGAAACAGGCGGCGATACCTGCCACCATCATAAACACCAGCACCGAAGCGGCCGAGCCAGAACCCATCTCCTGATAGCTAACCATGCGGTCGCGGGCATAACCGGATACCGACACCGTAGCCTCGCTATTCGAGGTCAGCACATAAATCAGATCAAACACCCGCAACGCATCCATCACCCGGAAAATCAGCGCAACAATCATCGCCGGCATAATCAACGGCAAGGTAATGCGGCGAAAGCGCTGCCAGGCGTTGGCACCATCGACCCGCGCGGCCTCATACAAATCACCAGGGATCAGTTGCAGCGCAGCCAGCAACATCAAGGCCATAAACGGCGTGGTTTTCCAGACGTCGGCAATCACCACCGCCCACATCGACAGCCCCGGTTCCGCCACCCAGGCCAACGGCGTGGCGATGACGCCGCTTTTGAGCAGCAGGTCGTTGACCACTCCATACTGGTCATGAAACATCCAGCCCCACATTTAGGCGGAAACAATGGTCGGAATGGCCCAGGGCACCAAAATGGCGGTACGGACCAGCCCCTGCCAACGGAATTTCTGATTCATCAGCAACGCCAGCAGCATGCCAAACACCAGCTCCAGCGAGACGGATAACAGGCTAAAGCGCAAGGTGTTGCCCACCGCCAGCCACCACAGCGGATCCGCCAGCACGCCGTAATGGTGGCCGTCCGTAGTCAGGTCAAGGTAGTTGGCGAAACCGACAAAGCGATAGTCGTCCGGCGCGTCCAGCATGGCGTCGGTGAAGCTGTAAAACAGGGTGCGCAGCAGTGGCCAACCCGCCACCGCCGCCAACAACAGCATGGCCGGTGCCACCAGCAGCCAGGCGATACGGCTGCGACGCTGTTGGTGATTAAGCTTGCTGCGCCTGACCGACCGCGCTTGGGCAGGAGCTGGCGTGGCCGTCAGGGATAAAGCGTGAGTATCGCGTTTCATGCATCAGACTCCGGCGGTTAATGGATAGTTACCCTGCTTTCAGCGCCATCCTCTGGCTTTAATCCGTTCCAGTCTTTGCTGTAAATCCGCCACTGCCGTGACACCGTCACTATCACCGCGCAGCACGTTAAAGGTGGCGTTGTAGATAGCCCGGGAGACCTGCGCATACTGCCTTTTGGTTTGGGTTGCCGGGCGCGGCATCGCCTGGGCGAAAATGCCCTTGAAGTCCGCCAGATAAGGCGCCTGTGCCAGTACCTGCGGATCGTCGTATAGCGCCGTTCGGGAAGGTGCCTGGCCCAACAGCGCCAGCGCCCTTTTTTGCGATTCGGCATCGCTGACGATTTTCAGCAGCGCGATCGCCGCCTGAGGGTTTTTGGTATAACCGTTGATCGCCCACTGCCAACCGCCCAACGCACTGACTGAACGGCCATCGGCGCCTTTCGGCAGCGGCATCACGCCCACCTTGCCGCGGATCGCACTGCTGTTGTCCTGTGCCAGCACGTAGGCGTATGGCCAGTTGCGCATAAACATGGCATCTCCGTTCTGGAATACCGCCCGCGACTCCTCCTCCATGTAGCCAAGAGTTCCTCTGGGGGTAATCTTGCCGATCCAGCCGGCGGCCATATCCAGCGCCTGCGCCGCCTGTGAGTTGTTGATGGTGATATTGCCTTTGGCGTTGATAAAACTGCCGCCGTTCTGTGAAGCCACCCATTCGAGTGCGTTGCAGGTCAGCCCTTCATAAGATTTTCCCTGGAATACCAACCCCCAGAAGTTCTTATGACCGGCGGCACGTTCACCCTGCTGAATGCGGGTGGCGATGCGGGTCAGATCGGCCCAGGTTACCGGCGGCTGTTCGCCGTATTTTTCCATCAGATCCTTACGGTAGTAGAGCGCGCCGCTGTCCAGATAGGCCGGTACCGCTTTGACCCGGCCGTTAACCACGTTGTTTTGCCAGGCGGCAGGGAAAAAATCCGGTTGGATGTCGCTCACGCTGTCGGTCAAATCCAGCAGGTGCTTGTTCAGTACGCCGATCCACACGGTATCGGCCTGGAACAGATCGATGGCGCTGGCGTCTTTGGCCGCAAACAGTTGCTGGAACAGCGACAGTTTTTCATCAGAAGCAGGAGGCAGATCGATAAACTCCAGGCTATGGCCAGTCTGGGCCTCGAAGCGCTGCTTGATCTCATTGCAGTACTGACGCCCCTCTTTGCTGGGTGCGCACTGCATGCGCAGCGTGTCGGCCTGCGCCTGACCCGCTGACAACGCCAGTGCGGCAGCAACCATACTCGGTATCAATCTTCTCATTGCATCCTCTGGGGTGGCGGCTGGGAATACCGGCATGGGAGCAAGCTATCGAAGGCGGGTCATTGGCGGAAATCGTTTTTCATCGCTACGATATAGAAACTTTCTATACCACCAGTGGAAAATATGATCGTGGACAAAATTCTGCGGCAGTTTATCGAAGTAGCGATGTTCAAAAATGTGAGTCATGCAGCAAACAAGCTTTGCCTGAGCCAGCCAACGCTGACCCACAACATGAAGAAACTGGAAGAAAATCTGGGGGTGCAACTGCTGGAGCGTACCTCAACCGGAGTGAAAACCACCGAATACGGTGACTTGCTGCTGGAGCAGGCACAGATGATGCAGCGAATTTACGACAATACGCTGATCAAACTGGCATTTATCAAGGCGCGTCAGGAGCAAAGCTTGCGCATGGGCACCGGTCATGCCTGGTGGTATATGTTTGTGCGCGACAGTTTCAACGCCTACCGCAAGCTGCACCCGTCGGTGAATATCCATATCGATTTGGGTAACCATCTACGCCTGATGGATTTACTGTTGGGCGGCGATATCGATTTGTTTATCGGTCATGAAATTCAGGGGTTGAACCCCAAGGCAGGCATCAGTTTTCTGCCGCTGTTCGGCACCAGCGACACCATGTTCGTACGAAGCGGGCATCCATTACTGGAGCAACCGGTAGCGCCGGACGCATTACTGGACTATCCCTGTGTCGAACTGACGCCGGATGAAAGCCGTTATCATCATATGGTGGAGGATATGCAGCCGAAAAAGCTGGCGCGCAACCGCCTGCACCTGGCGGAACGGGTGATCTGTTCGACCAACTCGATGATGTCGGCAGTGGATATGATCAACGATTCCGACGCGGTGCTGCTGGCCTATCCTGCCTGCATGGCGGGCTATTTTGCCGATTACGGGATCGAGCCATTGCAACTGACTCAGCCTGGCCAACGCTGTACCGTCGGCATTTATCTGATGCGCGAAAAAGCGGATGCCCCTCATCTGGTGCAGATGCAAAGGTTAATGCAGCAGCACCTGGAGCCGATCCGCCCTCTGTTGTAATTGTCATCCAGTCGATAACGCATCATTGGGCGGCCCCGGGGCCTTTCTGGGCATATACTTAACAGAGTGTTCAGGATGGAGGTAACTGCGATGAAAACAATGATCCCTGTGCTGTTGATGCTGATGCTGTCCGGCTGTATGGGCAGAGGCGGCCCACAGGATGTCCCGCCACCGCCCGTACATAACGATCCACAAACCTGTAATAACACGTCCGCCAGTGCCAACAGCGATTGCTCGCAGTCCGTGGTACCGGCGATGCACTGAGTTTGCTCTGCACCTCAGTATCGTTAATTTATGCACTTCCGTGAACGCCCCCTCTCCCAAGGGAGAGGGTATTATTACGAAGACTGCTCTTCGTCGTTGGCCAGGTTTTTCGCCTGTTGCTTCATAAACACCACTTCCTGCGGGCTGGACATATTGACCCGCTCCGCGCGTAGCAGTTTGAGGATATTGAACAGCAATTCACTTTTGGTGGCACCCACCATGCGTGGGCTGGCTACATAACCGGTCACGCTAAGAATAATGCCGTCCGGGCCAAGCTGACTAAAACGAACATAAGGCGCAGGCGTTTCCTGAATCGCTTCATACTCCTGGTAAGCACTCAGCAAGATATTACGTACCTGCTCCGGATCGATATCCGTCGGGAAGGTCAGCGCGATGGTCACCACGCCCTGCGCATTGCCCATGGTGGCATTACGCACGTTTTGCGAAATTAGCTGCGAGTTGGGTACGATCATGGTCGAACGGTCACTAAGTTGGATCTCGGTGGCGCGCACGTTAATACGACGCACATCCCCTTCTACACCGCCAATACCGATCATATCGCCCACTTTTACCGGCCGTTCGGTCAGCAGGATCAGGCCGGAAATGAAGTTCTTCACTATCTCCTGCAGACCAAAACCGATACCCACCGACAACGCACTGACGATCCACGCCAGATTGTTCCACTGGATGCCCAGCGCCGCCAGGGTGATCAGGATCAGCAGCACGTAACCCACATTGCTGAACAGCGTGACCAGTGATGCACGAATACCGATGTCTGAAATGGTTTTCGGCAACAGTTCCTGGCTGAGCCAGCGCTGGGTCACCCGCAGAATATAGATACCGATCGCCAGACAAATAACCGCGTTAATCAGGTTGCCCGGCACAATATTCAGCCGTTGCAGCCCTTCGCCGCTCAGAATGGCAATGATCTTGTCCAGCAACGAGTTGGGCGTGGTGGTGCCGAACGAGCCGTTAAACAGCGAGACAATCATTAATAACAACAGAGAACACTTGGCAATGGCGGTGAAGATAATCGCCATTTGCTCCAGATGACGGTCTTTGAAGTTGAAGGACTTTTTAAGCATCTTGCCGCTGGCGGTCTGCGAAGAAAATATCGCACCGCACAGATCGGTGGCGAACATCAGCAGAAAATAAAACGCCATCAGTACCAGGGCGACCCAGATCACCTGATAGGTCAGGAATCGGGCGAAGGCGATATACCCCACCAACAGTGAAAACAGGATTATCACCGAACACACCAGGGTGCTCATGTGCAGCAAGCCACTGAGAGTAGAGCGCTTCTCTACGTGCTCACCCTGCTGCTCCAGTTGGCGGCGAATGCGCTGGGAGCGCAACGGCATCGCCAACAGCACCATACCGATTAATCCGGCAACCAGACCGTTGCCGAAAATGGTGGTGCCCAGACTGGCACTCACCACGTTGTTGATAAGCTCAATTGAGCCAAATGCCAAGGCTAACCCGGCCAGCAGCGGCGAGAAATAGCGTAAACCGGCGGCCACCGCGTCATCCATGGCACCCAGACGCCATGACGGGCGGTTAAGAGACAGCGTCGCCCGGCCCAGACCGGCAATCAGTGCGCAGAAGATCCCCAACCGATAAAAGCCTTCGGCAAAATCTTCCAGCATTCCCGGCAACGGCTGCACGCGGGTAAAAGTGAGATACAGCAGATTCAGCGCAATACTGGTGGTGATAACCGTAACGGTGACGGTCATTATCGCCATAAAGCTGCGGCGTAAACGGCCATCCGGCAGAAAACGAATACTCACCCAGGCCAGAAAACGCTCGGAAAAATAACGCCCCCATGACCAGATAATCACCGCCAATACCAAAAAAGTGAGAGTGCCATAGCGCCACTCTTCCTGCCAGCTGGTGTCCCAGGCCTGTTTCATGGCCGTATTAAACTCGTCCAGGCGCTGCATGTCACTGGCGGCAGGTTGCACCACCGGCGACCAAAACTTGCTGCCCAGCACGCTACCGGTATTCAATGCCAATTGGGTTTTGAACGCCACCCGACGCAAATCACTGATTTGCTGGCCCAGATCAATCGCACCGGCCCGCATGGCCTGTGCGCGTTTCACCGCATCATCCAGTTGTTTTTTACTGTTATTCAATGTATTACGCTGCTGCACCACGGCGGCAGTTTCGGCCATCGAACCGGCGGCCGGCTGCGGGCCTAGCACATCAAGTTGCCCCTGCAGTTTCTCCTGCGCCGGTTGTAGATCGGTTGCCAGTTTATCCAACCCGGCGGCCAGATCGTCGGTAGCCAGCTTCAGCTTGCTGAGTTGGTTATCGTTGTCGGCCTTGGAGACCTGCTGTTTGATACTGTCCAACTGCTTTTGGTAGTTCTTCAGCGCAACCGCAGGGTCTACCGGGGCTTCAACAACAGGAACATCATCATCCTGTGCGGCGACGCTGGTCAGCGGCGCCAACTGCAAGCCAAGCAGCAGGAACAGGAAAAGAATAATTTGACGGGGCTTTAACATAAATTCGGTGCTCAGCATTTGCATGATAGACAGACGAAACAAGCGGGCCGGTATTCACCGACCCGTTTGGCTAATCATAAACTGTGATTATGATAACTGCTTAATCTGCGCTTAAATATCAGTATTACTCCCATTCAGCACGATTATCCGCACCGCCGCCTCTGTCTGCATAATCCCGCCAGAGTTTTCCGCTTACGGCACTGATAACTAGAGTAATTCACAGTGGCGCAAGCGGACAAAGCGCCCTATACTCAGCTCACTCATTAACCAACGAAATAAAAGGAGGATTACTATGCCGATGTGTGAATTGTTTTTTTACTCACACTTCTATAGTAATTGCCGCCGCTCAAGCATTACCGGTATCGTGCTGCGATAACCCAGGCTTGAGCGAAGCTTACTAAAAATTGAGTCCCTTCCCTCCGGCTTACCGGGTTGTCGTCAGCGATGTTTGACGATAGGCATTTGCATGCCTGTAACTCTTGAGTAAGCAATGAGCACATTATTATCTGCACAATCCGTCGGTTACGACAACGCGTTCGGCCCACTGCTGGCTGAGGTTTCCTTCAGCCTGAAAAAAGGCGATCGCATCGGTTTAATCGGCCACAACGGCTGTGGCAAAAGCACCCTGCTTAAAATCCTCAGCGGCGATCTGCCTGCCGGTACCGGCAGCGTCACCCCTTCCCACCAGTGTCTGATGGCGCGGGTAGAACAGCATCTGCCTGAAGCCCTGCACGACTGTACCCTGCTGGATGCGGTACTGGCCCGGCTGCCTGAAAATCAGCGCATCAGTGAAAGTTGGCAGGCTGAGGTTCTTCTGACCAGCCTGGGTTTTGCGCCACCGTCATGGACGCTGACCGCCGGTACCCTGAGTGGCGGCCAGCACACGCGTCTGCTGCTGGCACGAGCATTAATCCGCCAACCGGACTTGCTACTGCTCGATGAACCCAGCAACCATCTGGATCTTCCTACTTTGCTGTGGCTGGAGCGGTTCCTGCAAAGCTGGTCCGGCAGTTTTGTGCTGGTGTCTCACGATCGCTATCTGCTGGATCAGGTCACTAACTGCACCTGGATTTTGCGCGACAAGACCCTGCAATTCTTCCGCTTACCCTGCACTGCTGCGCGCAAGGCGCTGGAGGAACAGGATGCGGCGGATGCCCATCGCCGTCAGGCCGAGCAAAAAGAGATCGACCGGGTGGCGAAAAGCGCCCATCGGCTGGCCATTTGGGGCAAGGTTTACGACAACGAAGATCTGGCCCGCAAGGCCAAGCAAATGGAGAAACGCGTTGACCGGCTGAAAGAGGAGCAAACCACGCTGAGCGCGGGCAGCCAATGGCGGCTCAGGCTGAAGGGAGAGGCGCTGGATGCCGATCGCCTGCTGGCCCTGCCACCAATGGAGGTTCGCCCGGCAATCGACGCGCCGGTACTGTTTCGCCTCGAACCATTGCGGGTCAAAAGCGGTGACCGCATCGCCATCGTCGGACGCAATGGCTGTGGGAAATCTTCTCTGCTGCATCATCTGTGGCGTGAGTATCAGGATACGACCCTGCGGGAAACGGTTTTCCATCCCCGGGTTCGCATCGGGTATTACGATCAAAGCCTGCAGCAACTGCACGATGATGACACGCTGAGTGAAGCATTAACCCACTTTGCGGCGTTGACCGAAGATCAGCGCAAGATGGCGTTGATTGGTGCCGGTTTCCCCTATCTGCGTCATCAACAACGCATCAGTACCCTGAGCGGTGGCGAGCGTTCACGCCTGCTGTTTGTCGGCCTGACGCTGGCCAACCATTCGCTGTTGTTGCTCGATGAACCCACCAACCATCTGGATATGGAAGGCAAGGAGGAGCTGGCGGAGACTTTGCGCCAGTTTGACGGCGCAGTCATATTGGTCACTCATGACCGAATGCTAATCGAAAATAGCTGCAACCGTTTTTGGTTGATTGACCATCAGCGGCTGGAAGAGTGGCAGGATCTGGAGCCGGTTTACGCCCGGTTGGCAGAAGAACGTGACACCGTCACTATGACTATCCCAAACCAGGATGCCGTCAATCATCCGTTGCAGCACGATGACGAGGAACGGCTGTTGGCCGCGCTGTTTGAACTGGAAAGCAAACTGCAGGAGGATTTGGCGCGCAAGCCAAAACATCAAAAAACGCAGTTGCAGCAACAATGGCGCAGTGAGATTTCCACCCTCACTGCACGACTGAATCTGGACTAACCTTTACAGGCCGCCCACGGGCGGCCTTTCCAGGAGGCTCCGGTGCCGGACTCAGACGACCGATTTGGGCTTGATCGGCTCCACATGCCCTACCGCCCGCGAGATACTCGGGTAAAGCGCACGTAATTGGCGCTCTATGCTGTCTACCGCCGCATGCGCCGACGCGATAGAAGCCGCCGGGGAAACCCGACAATGGAAATTGACGATAATGCCGCCAGCGGTTTTACGTGCGCGGATGTTATGAACGTCCTGCACCATCTCGCCTTTTTCCACCGCGGTTTCCAATATCTGGCGAATGCTCGCCAGTTGCTCAGGTGCTACATCTTCGCTGGCGATCCAGTGATTCGTCTGGGGTTCCAGATGAGTTTCGATCTCCGTATCTTCGCCAATCGCCTGCCGTAACAGCGTTTCAATCTCACTGGCAATTTCATGCGCCTGCGCCACGTTGGCACTGGCCGGCACGGCCAGATCCATGCTTATCGACATGCGCTCCGGCAGTTGCTGCAACGCCAGATTTTGCACTACCGCGCCGTGGTTGGCGGCGATCACCCGGATACGCGTCGCCATGTCTTCGTCACTGCGGGTTTGTGGATTAGCTATAACCGTGGCTTCGGCATGGGCATACTGCTGCTCCAGCCGTTCGGCAATTGATTGCTTCAACGCGTTGATGCGTTCCAGCGGTAAAGTGCGACAGACAGCGACGGTAACCTCAATAAACAAGATGGCACCGGCGTTGCGAATGCGAATATTTTCCGTGGCCAGGATCGCCGGGAAGGACTCCAGCAAAGCACCGATCTCTTCCTTGGCACCGGCCGGTGCCGTGTCCATCAGCGAATCAAACGAGCGTTTACCCAATTTCACCGCGGCCACTACGATAAAACAAGCGACGATTAGCGCGGCGATGGCATCTGCGCGGGTGAAGCCCAGCATCACAAAGACCATACCTAACAGCACCACGGCGGAGGCAAGCATATCGGAGAAGAAATGCAGTGCGTCGGCTTCCAGCGCCGCACTGTCGGTAGCCTTCGCCACGCGATTGAGCGCCCTGACGCGGAAAAAGTCGACCGCAATCGAGATCAACAGCACGGCAATCACCACCGGAGCCGCGACAATTTCATGGGCCTCACCCAACAGGCTTTTGCCGGCCTCATAAACAATCCACCCCGCCGCGCCCAACAGCAGCAGCACTTCAAACAACGCCGCCAGGTTTTCGACTTTGCCATGACCAAAATGGTGATCATCATCAGCCGGTTTGTCGCTGATACGCACCGCCAGCCAGGTAATGCTGGTGGCGATAAAATCGGTGAAAGAGTGGATCCCTTCGGAAATAAGACCAATACTGCCGGTAAAAATACCGGCAATAAATTTACCGGTTGCCAATAGCCCACTGGCTATCATGGAATTTCTGGCAACGGATTGTTTTTCATTTTGCATATTACGGCTCACATTCAAATGGGCAATTCATTTTTTTATTTTAGTAGAGCATTGCCAGACAAAGGCAACCAGCAGCATAGTACCCGAGAATGTCAGTATTAAACTAGACAGAAATTCTGATTTTCCGGTTGAATAAAAATAAATCTCATTCACACCAACAGAGATCATCAAAATGGCATAAAGTAAGCCAAGAATAAGAAGGATCATGGTGGTTATACTCCCAAAGTCCCCATTGGGCGGTCAGAGTTTAATCGCATCCTCCCCGTAGTAAATAAAACCTTCAGGGAGGATGCATCCAGGCGGATCTTTAGCGTTCATTAATCATCCCATTTAGTGCTCATATAGGCGGCTAACAGGCCCAGCGAGCTGATAATGCTCAGGAATCCTACAAAAATTGTCATATTTCCCATTATCTTGTCCTCGGTTAACTATTATCGATAGATGCCCCTTTAATTAAAAGTCGGGGATTGTCATTACTCATGAGTATTTACGTTCCTCCTTTTCGGTGAGATAAAATACCCGCCCCGGCTACGACACGGAGCGGAGGTCGGTTTAAATCCCCAGAATATACTGGGCGATTTTAAAGTAAATAATCAGGCCGGTGCCATCAATAAAGGTGGCGATAAAGGGCGCCGACACCACCGCCGGGTCAATCCCCAGCCGCTTGAGCAGCATTGGGATAATCGAGGAGACAATGGCGCTCCAGACGGTGATCGCCACCAGCGACAGGCTGACCACCATCGTCACGTCCATGCCCACCCCCATGATCCAGGCGCGCGCCCAGGCGGCTATACCAATGGTGGCAGCTATCAGCAGCGAAGTAGACACCTCTTTGCGGATCACTGCGCCCAGGTTACGCAAGCTGACTTCGCCAAGCGCCATGGCACGAACCAGAGTGGAGGTGATTTGGGTGCCGCTGTTACCGCCGGTACCAATCAGTAACGGGATGAAGAACGCCAGCGCAATCGCTGCTTCCAACTGTTCTTCAAATGCCTTGAGCACATTCCCGGTATAGGCTTCCGCGACAAACAACATCAGTAACCAAACCGAACGTTTGCGCCATAACGCCCAGGGACTGGTTTCCAGATAAGGTTTATCCAGCGGCAGGCTGGCGCCCTGGCGCTGTGCATCCTCGGTGTTTTCGTCTTCAATCAGTCGGGCAATTTCTTTTTCACCCAACACACCCACCAGGGTTTTATTGACCACCACCGGCACCACGTCCAGCCCGCCCTTACCCAATAAATGCGCGACATCATTACGATCGTCATCGGGTGAAACCTGAAAATAGCTGTGGTTGATCATGACCCCAACGGCTTTATCGTTATCTTCACATTGCAGTAATTTTTTAACCGAAAGTGTACCACGCAAATGATAATCGTCGGCGGTAACAAACAGTTGCGTCGGAATTTCGTCGGTTTTAAGTTGCGAAAGAAAATATTCCTTTGCCTTATTGACCGTCATATTACCTGGGATGGTAATGAAATCGGCGTTCATATAGCCCGCCACCGAAGACTCATCAAGAGTTTCAGTTGTGGCCAGCGCCGGGGATAGTGTGTTGTGATGTGACTTCATTATGTTAGTCCCTATTTCTGTTTGAACTTCAACAGCGAATCGCATAGGGGCGTTAACCACAGAGGGAGTGCAGAAAGCCTATCTCCGCGTCCAGGTTTTAGCACTATACAACGTATCTGATGTATTCATCAGAAGTTACCTTGGGCTGAACCTTAATCCGATAAAGCCTGTCTTAACCTTGGGCATCTCTCGATGTCGTCAGATCAGTAACCTGTGTTTGTATAGGAGCCTCGCCAAACGAGATACTGCATATAAACTACGGGAGGCAGTATAGGCGCGTTTTTTATTTTCGGGTGAAAAACCGGCTGACCGTTTATGAAACATTTAGAAAAATAGATTAACAGCGGACCAGATTCATCCCAATCCGCATTATTAAATCGTCAATGCGCAATGATATACACATTTTTATCGTACAGCGGCCCCTGCCGGGTAAAGTCGATGCCCTTTACATAGGGTTTGACCAGCGTAGCGTTCGCTTCGTAATAAACCGGAGCCACCGGGGTATCTTTCGTCAGCAGATCTTCGGCCTGTTGGAAATACTGTTGTACCTGCTGCGGTGTCTGGGCCGCAGTGGCCTGATGCAATAAGCGATCGTAATTTTGATTGGCGTATTTGGCCGAGTTCTCACTGCTGGTGGAGCGGAAAACGTTCAGGAAAGTCGAGGGATCGTTGTAGTCCGCCAGCCAGCGGCTGAAAGCCACGCTGTACTGCCCGTTATTGATATTGTCCAGCACCACCTTGCGCTCCTGATTCTGCAGGCTGACGTCCACACCCAGGTTCTTTTTCCACATGGCGCTGGCGGCGATCACAATCTTCTTAATGGTCGCGTCATTGCTGTACAGCAGGGTAAAGCGTAAAGGACGTTCCGCCGTAAACCCGGCTTCGGCCAGCAGTTTTTTCGCCTGCGTGATGCGTTGTTCTTGTGACCATCCCGCCGCCTCACCGGCCTGCAGTTTAAAGCCACCGGCACCGGTTGGGGTAAAAGTCCAGGCCGGTTGCTGACCGTAGCCCAGCACTTTAGTGGCAATAACCGTTTTATCCAGCGCCAGATTTAATGCCTGACGCACCCGCACATCGTTAAACGGGGCCTGGCGGTTGTTAAAGGCAAAGTAACTGGTCGACAACAGCGGGTAAGTGATTAATTGCTCATCACCCAGGCTATTTTTTAACTGTTGGTACAGTTCCGGTGGCGCACTGTAACCCAGCTCAATCTCTCCGGCCCGGAAGCGCGCCACCTCCGGGAACCCCTGCAGCGGCAGGAAAGTCACTTTGTTAAGCACCGTATGGGCGTTATCCCAATACTGGGTATTGCGCACCACCACCACCTTTTCATTGACCACCCACTGCGCCAGTCGGAATGCCCCATTACCGACAAAGTTCTGCGGCTGCGTCCAGTTTTTACCGTACTTCTCCACCACTTTCGGGTTGACCGGCAGCACCGGGAAATGGACCAACTGTTTGAGCAGATAAGAGTTAGGCTCGGCCAAGGTCACCTGTAGGGTATGTGCATCCAGCGCTTTCACGCCCAGTTCTGTCGGTGGTTTACTGCCGGCATTAATTTCCGCCGCATTTAGCACGTAGGCGGATGCCAGATAACTGCCGTAGGGAGAAGCGGTTTTTGGGTCAGTCAGGCGTCTCCAGCTAAAGACAAAGTCCCCGGCAGTCACCGGATCGCCGTTGGACCACCTGGCGTCCGGGCGCAGATGGAAGGTCCAGACATTGCCCTGATGCTCCCATTTTGTCGCCAACGCGGGGATCACTTCGCCATTTTTACCCACCCGCAATAACCCTTCAAACAGGTCATTGAAGATATAAAACTCTACGTTGCTTTCCGCCAGATTCGGATCCAGCGTTGCAGGCTCATAGCCATTGGCCCGTACCAGCTCCTGCGTCGCCGCCAGTGACGTTCCTGCCGGTACCTCGGCGGCGTTAACCCCTACTCCCGCCTGAAAAGACAAGATGATTAGACCAGCCAATCCTTTAAGTTTGAATGAATACTTCACGTCGTTATCCCTTGTTGGTGTTTTGTCGACGTATATATACATTGAAGCAGTTGAATAACTTAAATGATTAAACGCTATGACTCATAACCAAAACAGCACTCGGCAAACAACGTGAATTTCTTTCATATTCAATCAAATAGCTACCCACCATGCCTGGGTAATATTCTAAAAGCTTAATTTTTCCTTAAGACGAGATAATTATTGAGCTAAAACTAAAAATAAATTAATACGAATCGTTTTCACTATCATTATTAATGTTCTTATATACAATTAGGGCTCCCAACGTCCGTTTGGCATAATTAGCATTTCCTCTCTGCACTCTCTAAATAAGGATGACTGTATGAAGCTGCGTTTCACTTCTCTCGGCCCGATTGCCCTGTTGGCATCGTCCATGATGCTGGCCTTCTCGGCTAATGCGGCATCCCAGGATGAAGGCATTGTTGTTTATAACGCCCAACACGAAAACCTGGTGAAGTCCTGGGTGGACGGTTTTACCAAAGACACCGGCATTAAAGTGACCCTGCGTAACGGCGGCGACAGCGAGTTGGGCAACCAACTGGTGCAAGAAGGCAGCGCATCCCCTGCCGACGTGTTTTTAACGGAAAATTCCCCGTCGATGGTACTGGTGGATAACGCCAAGCTGTTTGCCCCGCTGGATGCCGCGACGCTGGCCCAGGTTGAACCTCAATACCGTCCGCAACACGGCCGCTGGATTGGCATTGCCGCCCGCTCAACGGTGTTCGTCTATAACCCGGCGAAACTGACCGAGGCACAGTTGCCCAAGTCACTGCTGGATCTGGCCAAGCCAGAATGGAAAGGCCGCTGGGCCGCCTCGCCTTCAGGGGCTGATTTCCAGGCCATTGTCAGCGCACTGCTGGAGCTGAAAGGCGAAAAAGCCACGCTGGAATGGCTGAAAGCGATGAAAACCAACTTCACCGCTTATAAAGGCAACAGTACCGTCATGAAAGCGGTCAATGCCGGCCAAATCGACAGCGGCGTGATCTACCATTATTATCCGTTCGTCGACGGTGCCAAGACCGGCGAGAACAGTAAAAATATCAAACTGTATTACTTCAAACATCAGGATCCGGGCGCTTTCGTCAGCATCTCCGGCGGTGGCGTGCTGGCTTCCAGCAAACACCAAAAACAGGCGCAAGAATTCGTTAAGTGGATCACCGGTAAAAACGGCCAGGAGATCCTGCGTACCAATAACGCCTTCGAATATGCCGTTGGCGTCAACGCGGCTTCTAATCCGAAACTGGTACCGCTGAAAGAACTGGATGCGCCAAAAGTTGACGCTTCTGCATTGAACGGTAAAAAAGTGGTCGAACTGATGACTCAAGCCGGGCTGATGTAAGCCGGTTGATTAGTACAGAGAGTTTTTAGCCTTATGTCGAATACAGGTCTCAACGCCGCCGGTTCAAAGCCACGGTATACTTCGGCCCGCCGCCATCAGCGGCCCGGGTTGTTTATCGTGGCGGTCGCCATTTTACTCTCCCTGCTGGCGCTATTGCCGCTGGGGTTTGTCATTAGCGTGGCGTTTGAAACCGGTTGGCCAACGGTAAAAGCTCTGGTATTGCGCCCCCGGGTGGCCGAACTGCTGCTCAACACGCTGCTGTTGGTGGTGTTCACGCTGCCGATTTGCGCCATTCTGGGGGTAGCGCTGGCTTGGCTAACCGAACGCACTACGCTGCCGGGCCGTCGCATTTGGTCGTTATTGGCCACCGCGCCGCTGGCGGTGCCGGCATTCGTACAGAGCTACGCCTGGATCAGTCTGGTGCCTTCGATGCATGGGTTGGGAGCCGGGGTATTTATTTCGGTCATCGCCTACTTCCCCTTTATTTATCTGCCAACCGCTGCGGTATTACGCCGCTTGGATCCCGGAATTGAAGACGTCGCCACTTCGCTCGGTACGCGCCCGCTGGCGGTGTTTTTCCGCGTGGTGCTGCCACAGCTAAAACTGGCAGTTTGGGGTGGCTCGCTGCTGATCGCGCTGCATCTGCTGGCCGAGTACGGCCTGTATGCGATGATCCGCTTTGACACCTTCACCACCGCTATTTTCGACCAGTTCCAGTCGACCTTTAACGGCCCGGCGGCCAATATGCTGGCCGGGGTGCTGGTGCTGTGCTGCCTGGGATTATTAATGCTGGAAGCCGTCAGCCGTGGGCGAGCGCGTTATGCCCGCGTCGGTTCCGGCAGTGCGCGCAGTCAAACGGCTTATCGCCTTGGGCCCATCACCACCCTGTTCTGCCTGCTGCTGCCCCTGAGCCTCACCGCGCTGGCGCTTGGCGTGCCTTTTATCACCTTGGCCCGTTGGTTGACCTTGGGAGGCGTTGAGGTGTGGCGCAACAGCGAATTGCTGCCAGCCCTGGTGCAAACACTGTCACTGGCCGCCAGTGGCGCGCTGCTGATCACGCTGTGCGCTATCCCTATGGCCTGGCTGTCGGTGCGCTACCCGGCACGGCTGTATCGGGTATTGGAAGGCTGTAATTACATCACCAGTTCACTGCCCGGCATTGTGGTGGCACTGGCGCTGGTGACCATCACCATTCACAGTTTTCGACCGATTTATCAGACTGAAATCACCCTGCTGCTGGCCTACCTGCTGATGTTTATGCCACGGGCGCTGATCAACCTGCGCGCGGGGATTGCCCAGGCACCGGTCGAGTTGGAAAACGTGGCCCGTAGTCTCGGCCGTTCGCCGGCGGCAGCGTTATGGAGCACCACGCTGCGTCTGGCGGCCCCCGGAGCCGCCGCCGGTGCCGCACTGGTGTTTCTGGCGATCGCCAATGAGCTGACCGCCACGCTGTTGCTGGCCCCCAGCGGTACCCGCACGCTGGCCACCGGCTTCTGGGCGCTGACCAGCGAGATAGACTATGTGGCGGCCGCACCCTACGCCCTGATTATGGTGGTGTTGTCATTGCCACTGACCTGGCTTCTTTATTATCAATCCAAACGTACGGCGGGATTATGAGCACGCTTGAACTGCAAGGCATCGGTAAATCCTATAACTCGGTCAAGGTGCTCGAGCATGTTGATTTAAACGTGGCACAGGGCAGCCGTACGGCGATTGTCGGCCCTTCCGGCTCGGGAAAAACCACCCTGTTGCGTATTATCGCCGGTTTTGAAATACCGGACAGCGGCCAGGTGATACTGCAAGGGCAAGCGATGGCCAACGGCAGCGGCTGGGTGCCGGCACACCTGCGTGGCATTGGTTTTGTCCCCCAGGACGGCGCGTTATTTCCGCACTTTACCGTAGCCGGCAATATTGGTTTCGGCCTGAAGGGCAGCAAGCGTGACAAGCGGCTGCGTATTGATGCACTGATGGAGATGGTGGCGCTGGATCGTCGACTGGGGGCGCTGTGGCCGCATGAGCTTTCCGGTGGTCAGCAACAACGGGTGGCGCTGGCCCGTGCGCTGTCTCAGCAACCCAGGTTGATGTTGTTGGACGAACCTTTCTCCGCGCTGGATACCGGCCTGCGCGCCGCGACCCGCAAAGCGGTGGCGGAACTGCTGGCAGAAGCCAATGTCGCGTCGATTCTGGTGACCCACGATCAAACCGAAGCCTTGTCGTTTGCCGATCAGGTGGCGGTAATGCGCAATGGCCGATTGGCGCAGGTCGGGCCGCCGCAAGATCTTTACTTAAGGCCGGTGGACGAACCGACCGCCACCTTTTTAGGCGAAACGCTGGTACTTTCCGCTGAGCTGGAGCAAGGCTGGGCGGATTGCGCGTTAGGGCGGATTGCCGTTGACGATCGTCAGCGCCGCGGCCCCGCTCGCATCATGCTCCGTCCTGAGCAGGTTCAGATTAGCCAGTCCGAGCCACAGCAACAGAGCCAGGCGGTGGTCACCGGTATTGATTTTGCCGGTTTTGTCTCGACCTTAAACCTGCACATGACCGGCAGTAATATCGCGATCGAGATTAAAACCATCAGCCGCGAAGGTCTCCGTGCCGGTTCTCACGTCAATCTGAACATCATCGGCCAGGCGCATATCTTTGCCGAGTAGCCCATCAAGGGGGCTTACCGCCCCTTTGAGCCTTAGTCTTGTGCCAACGCTCGAACGAAAAAACCTATCGCAGCCATCGAATACCAAAACCCCCTTCATCAACTACGATTAGTCTGTGACCGGTGTAAACATTCACCCGTCCGGAGATAACCCACAGAGGATTATCATAATTATTCATACTGCTTAAAGCCGCCCTTCTTTGATGCGGCTAAGAAAGGTTAATTATGGCACGTACTACCCCCCTTGAGCGCTACCGCAATATCGGCATCTCGGCGCACATCGATGCCGGCAAAACCACCACCACCGAGCGGATTCTGTTTTACACCGGGGTCAGTCACAAGCTGGGCGAAGTGCACGATGGCGCGGCCACCATGGATTGGATGGCGCAGGAACAAGAGCGCGGCATCACCATTACCTCGGCGGCGACCACCTGCTTCTGGAACGGCATGCAGCATAATTATCCGCAGCACCGCATCAATATTATCGATACCCCAGGGCACGTTGACTTTACCATCGAGGTCGAGCGCTCTATGCGCGTGCTGGATGGCGCAGTCATGGTCTACGACTCGGTGGGCGGCGTGCAGCCGCAGTCAGAAACCGTCTGGCGGCAGGCCAATAAATATAAAGTGCCGCGGCTGGCGTTCGTCAACAAAATGGACCGCGTCGGCGCCGACTTCTTCCGCGTGCGCAAAATGATGATCGAACGTTTGAAAGCCAATCCGGTGCCGATCGTCATCCCGATTGGCGCCGAAGACCACTTCACCGGCGTGGTGGATTTGGTGCGCATGAAGGCCATCCTGTGGGACGAAGCCTCGCAGGGCATGAGTTTCAGTTTTGAAGAGATCCCGGCTGAGCTGCGCGATTCCGCGCAAGAATGGCGGGATAAAATGATCGAAGCCGCCGCCGAAGGCTCGGAAGAGCTGATGGACAAATACCTCAACCAGCAACCGCTGAACGAAGAAGAGATTGTTCGCGGCCTGCGCCTGCGCACCATAGCCGGTGAAATCCAGCCGATGCTGTGCGGCTCGGCCTTCCGCAACAAAGGCGTGCAGCGCATGCTCGACGCGGTGATCGAACTCATGCCCTCGCCGCTCGACGTGCCGCCGATGGAAGGCCATGACGAGCACGACAATATCGTCATCCGCCGGGCCGCCGACGACGAAAAATTCTCGGCGCTGGCGTTCAAGCTGATGACCGACCCCTTCGTGGGCCAACTGACCTTCATTCGGGTGTATTCCGGCGTGCTGGCCAAAGGCAACAGCGTCTATAACCCGATTAAAGACAAAAAAGAGCGCATTGGCCGTATCGTGCAGATGCACGCCAACGACCGCAAAGAGGTCGAAGAACTGCACGCCGGTGATATCGCCGCCTGCGTGGGGCTGAAAGACGTCACCACCGGCGACACCCTGTGCGACCCTAACGGTATCATCACGCTGGAGAAAATGGTGTTCCCGGAACCGGTAATTGCGCAGGCGATTGAACCGAAAACCAAAGCCGACCAGGAAAAAATGGGCATCGCGCTGCAGCGCCTCACCTCCGAGGACCCGTCGTTCCGCGTACGCACCGACGAAGATTCCGGTCAAACCATTATTTACGGCATGGGCGAGCTGCATCTGGAAATTATCGTCGATCGCATGCGCCGTGAATTTGGCGTGGCGACCACCACCGGCAAACCGCAGGTCTCTTACCGCGAAACCATCCGCAAACGCGTGGTCGACGTGGAGGGCAAATTTGTGCGGCAGTCCGGCGGTAAAGGCCAATATGGCCACGTGGTGTTGACGGTGGAACCGAACGAACCGGGCAAAGGCTTCGAGTTCTTCGATGAAATCAAGGGCGGCGTGATCCCGGGCGAGTATATTCCTGCGGTGAAAAAAGGCGTGCTGGAAGCGCTGAATAACGGCGTGCTGGCCGGTTATCAGATGGTTGACGTCAAAGTGCATCTGACCTTCGGCTCATACCACGACGTCGATTCCTCTGAGCAAGCCTTCCGCATGGCGGCGATCTTTGGCTTTAGAGAAGCCTGCCGCGCGGCTGACCCGGTGATCCTGGAGCCTATCATGGCGGTAGAAGTGGAAACGCCGGAAGACTATGCCGGCAGCGTGATGGGCGACCTGTCGTCGCGGCGCGGTCTGGTGCAAGGCATGGAGGATATCCCCGGCGGCGGCGGCAAGGAGATCCGCGCCAAGGTACCGCTGTCCGAGATGTTTGGTTACTCAACCACCCTGCGTTCGATGTCGCAAGGCCGCGCGACTTACACCATGGAGTTCAGCCACTACGCCGAAGCGCCGCGCAACGTGGCCGAAGAGATCATTAACCACAGTAAACGTTAAGCGGTTCACCGCCTGCCGCCTTCGCGGCAGGCGTGGCGCTTATCGTTCTGCCAACCGCACTACCACCGGCTGCGGCTTGATGCGCATCGCGGACACCACCCCGATCATCAGACAGGCGATACCGCACAGCGTCAACAGCGGCGGCCACGCCTGGCGCAACATGAAGGTGTAGGCCAGCCCCGCCAGAATTTCGAAGACAATCAGCGGCCCCACCAGCACCGTCGGCAAGCGCTGGCTCGCCTCATTCCAGCACAACGCACCTATCCACGAGCAGAATATACCGATGACAATCATCAAGGGGACGAAGACACCCGGCCTTGGCCCGAACGGCAGCGCAAACGCCGGCTGAGTGAGGGCCAACTGGCCGCAAACCAACAGGTAACCTGCCAACGCCAGCGGCAAGGTGACTACCCCCTGCGCCGTCGCCCAGGTGGCCGGTCTTTGGTCTGGATTTTCCCGCAGCCAGCGGGCATTGCGCAGCGGGAACCAGGTCCAGCAGGCCACCGCCAACAGCGCCAGCCCCAATCCGCTGATATAGCGCCAGAGATCGAGCGGTGCCGTATTGCCCTTCAGTTCGGCGACGTTGACGAACGCCAGCCCACAGGCGATCAACACCAGCGCCGGCGTTAACTTCCGCCAGGAAAGCCGCCCGTCATGCCGGCTGTAGAACAGGTTGGCAGTGACCGAAATCACCACCGGCAGCGTGCCGATAATCATGGTGGAAACCGGCGCCCCGGTGCGTTGAATGGCGCTGGCCAGGCACAGGTAATACAGCAGGTTGCCGATCGCCGTCAGTTTCAGCGCCTCCAACCAATCGTTACGATGTAACTTTTTCAACCGCTGACGATCAAACCACGCCAGCGGCAAAGCGATCAACCCAAAGGCAAGATAACGCCCGGTAGACTGCAACGCCGCCGGATATTCAGGGATCATAACCGGACCGACAAAAATCAGCCCCCACATCAGCCCGGCAGCCAGGGCAAATAACACGCCAACAAACATAATGACTCCATCAACGACCAGGCGCAGCAGGCTGGCCCCATGAATTAAATTTGGCGCCAGCCTAACCTACTCGTGCAGAGGAATATTGTAGCAAATTGCTGTTTTAGCCGGTCTGGTAAAGACTTCGCAAATCGAACTGAATGTTTGCGGGTCGCATCTCATCATGGGGCGCGGTGACTTTATTGCCATGCGGCAACAGCAAATGTCCCCTCTGGTTTAACCGGTAAATATTTTTCGTAGTAATCCAGATAGTTCTTTACCGGGTCAACATCTTTAAACTGTTCTGGGTAAAGTGATTTGGCAATAAACTGAATCATGGCGAAGTCGGAAAGCGTTCTTGATGCGCCCTGGTACACGCCGAATAATTGCTTGTTTTTTATCGCCGGCAATGAGTTCCAGCCATTACGAGTGGAAAAAGCTATAAGCTGTTGAACAGCCGTGCTTTTATCAACTCCCACCCCCATTGATAGCGCTGACGAAACCTTATTATTTTCTCTGCCGGAGATGAAAATAGCATCAGGCTTGGCAAACAGCAGCTGTTCTGGGTTAATCACACCCCACCACTCAAAAAAGGGTTCGGCAATATTGTCTGCTCCGGCAAGCTTCAGCATCGCCCCCCACATATTCTTACCGTAGGTGAATGAATAATCGCCAGGCCCTTTATTCCCAAATTCAATATAAACCTTGGGTTTCTTTAATCCTGACGCATTGACTCTACGCTGCACGTCAGCAATGTTATTAGCGTAAAGTTCTGATAATTCCTGAGCGCGTTTTTCTTGCTCCGTGAGTATGCCGAATATTTTTGTAGAGCTGACATGTCTTTCGACAGTTTGCGCATTGTAGTCTACCACGACCACTGGGATTTTTAATTCTTCCAGGCGTGAGACCTCATGTTTCAAAGCAACATATTGCCATTCAGCCAAAATAATGACGTCCGGCTTCAATGATATTATATTTTCAAGCGAGATATTATGGAGATCCACCTCGCCAATATCAGCGATACGAGCCAGTGATGGCTGGTGTTTAACATACATATTCCAATTTGCCGGAACCTTTCCCCGCCAGGCCTCACGAGAAATGCCAATGACGCGCTCGTATGCCGCTTCCCCACCCACGGCCATGTAGTCTTCAAAGTAAAAACCTAAAACCGCCCTTTTTACCGGGGTATCAAGCGTAATCTTCCGCCCCAGAACATCGGTTAATGTGGTCGTGGCCGCACTGGTGATGCCAGGCATAATTAAAAAAATGGCGAACAGTATAAAGGTTCTAAAATTTCGAGCGCCCATAAAATGGAGGTCCTCAGGAGTGGGGTTGTTCTTAATTATTGTTTATTTCTTTTGAGTCAAAAATACGCAAATGATAATAATTTTTATTAAGATTTATATCAACTGCAATCGTAACCCCCGTTTTCACCGGGCCGTAACCTGTTTTTGATAACGCACCGGCGTGACACCGTAACGGTTAGCGAAAGCGCGAGTCAAATGCGCCTGATCGGTTAACCCCGCAGCCACCGCCACCTGTGCCGCAGGCATACCCCGCCCCAGCATCTGTTTGGCCTGCGACAGGCGGATCGCCATCAGCATCTGCTGGGGGGAAGCATGGTATTGGGCTTTGAACTTACGCAGAAAGTGATAAGGGCTGAGGGAAACCAGTGCCGCCAGCTGATCGAGAGTAATTACGGCAGAGAAGTTATCCTGCAGGTAACTTTTGACGATATCAAAACGGTGCGCCGCTTCGGCCTTTAACGGGCGAGCCACTTGAATATGCGGGCGGAAAATGTCGACCACCTGCGCCAGCAAGTGGTCAATGGTCAGCGGATCGCTGGCCTGCCACAGTGCGGCCAACGTGGCAGACAATTGCTGTGCCGCCTGCAAGTCCTGGCGCACCGCATCGGTGAACCAGAATCCCTGTTCACCAGACAGCAACTCCAGCGTATCCGGTTCCAGATAAAGCATGCGGTAGTTCCAGCCACCTGGGGTTTCTGCTTCACCGGTATGCAGCTCATCCGGGTTCATCAACACCAGTGAACCCGGCGCAGCCCGGTGCTGCGCGCCACGATAGCGGAAACGCTCGGCACCAAAATCGACGGTACCGATGGCAAAAGCATTATGGGTGTGCGGCTCAAAGGCATAGCGCTCAATATGGGCATGATAAAGCTCTACGCCCGGCACCTGCACTAACTGCCGGAACTGCGCACTGTCTTTTTCAAAGGGAAACTGCTCTGGAACACCCTGCACCGTACCACCCTGCTTCAATGTCATTGCTGGCTGTATGATAGTCAAAGCGGTGTGGTTTGAGTAGTGGCGCACGAGGTGCGCTGGACGCTGCGGTTCATTCCGCGTAGGGTATTTTATCCGGTGCTCAACGTCTGCCTGCCAGCGTCGACACCTTGATTATCCCGCCGCAGAGTGGGAAACCTGTCTTTAACCCCCTGAAAGTAAGAGGCAACAATGTATCCAGATACTCAACTCTATATCGACGGACAATGGCGCAACGCAGTCGCCGGTAAAACCACGCCGGTCACCAACCCCGCTACCGATGAAGTGATTGGCAGCGTGGCGCACGCTACCACAGCCGATCTCGATCTGGCGCTGGCCGCAACCGAGCGCGGTTTTAAAATCTGGCGCGAAACCTCCGCTTACCAGCGGGCCAATCTGATGCGTAAAGCCGCTGCTTTGTTTCGTGAGCGTGCAGATAAAATTGCCGCAATCATGAGCCAGGAACAAGGTAAACCTGTGGCGCAGGCCAAGGTGGAAATTCTTAACTCGGCGGACGTGATTGACTGGTTTGCCGGCGAAGCCAGCCGCACCTACGGCCAGGTAATCCCGTCCCGCAGCCAGGACGTTCAGCAGCAAACCCTGAAACTGCCGGTGGGACCGGTTGCCGCGTTTACCCCGTGGAACTTCCCAATTAACCAGATTGTACGCAAACTGTCTGCCGCGTTGGCCGCAGGTTGTTCCATCATCATTAAAGGCCCGGAAGAAACCCCGGCGTCCCCGGCGGAACTGATAAGAGCCTTTGCCGATGCGGGCATTCCTGCCGGTGTGATCGCACTGGTGTACGGCACCCCGGCAGAAATCTCCGAGTACCTGATCCCGCATCCGACCATTCGCAAAATCTCGTTCACCGGTTCAACCCGCGTGGGCAAGCATTTGGCGGCGCTGGCCGGTCAGCATATGAAAAAAGCCACCATGGAGCTGGGCGGTCATGCACCGGTACTGATTTTTGACGATGCCGATTTGGATGCGGCCGCCAAAGAGCTGGCGCTGGCCAAGTTCCGCAACGCCGGTCAGGTGTGCATCGCCCCAACCCGCTTCCTGATCCAGCAAGGCGTTTATGAAGCCTTTATCGAGAAGTTCACCGCAGCGGTGCGTGAAATCAAAATGGGCAATGGCTTGCAGGACGGTGTGACTATGGGCCCGATGGTGCTGCAACGCAGCGTGGACGCCATTGAGGCCTTCGTGAAGGATGCCGTCGCCGAGGGGGCTAAAGCCACTACCGGTGGCAAGCGCGTGGCCGGCCCCGGCAATTTCTTCGAACCGACGGTATTGCGCGACGTGCCACTGAGTGCGCGAGCGATGTCTGAAGAACCCTTTGGCCCGGTCGCCCTGCTGCGCCCGTTCGCCAGCTACGAGGAAGCCATCGCCGAAGCCAATCGCCTGCCTTACGGTCTGGCGGCCTATGCCTACAGCCGGAGTATCGCTACGGTAACGGCGTTGGGCCGGGATGTGGAAAGCGGCATGCTCAGCATCAACCATATCGGTTTCGGCCTGCCGGAAACGCCGTTTGGTGGGGTTAAAGACTCTGGCCACGGTACCGAAGGCGGCAGCGAAGCCATCGAATCCTATCTGGAAACCCGCTTTGTCACCGTCGCCGGGCGCTAATTAACAGTCCCTCTCCTTTGGGAGAGGGTTCTGTCTGTTTCCCCTCACCCCGGCCCTCTCCCCCGGGAGAGGGGGATTCTCACCCAGATAACAGCCTGGGCTTTACTTCGAACCAACCTTATCGAATAACACTCGCGCTGCCGGGGTTAAGCCCAGCATATGAATGCAGGCATGTACCATGCCCGGCAGCCGTTCACAGCGCACCGCGACCCCATCTTCACGCAACCGCTGGGCATAATGCTCGGCCTCATCGCGCAACGGATCGTACTCACAACTTAGAATGGTCGCCGGTGGCAACAGCCGCAACGTCGCGGCATGCAACGGTTCTGCGTAAGGGTCATACCCCTGGGCGTCGTCACCCAGATACTGCCCCCAGCAAAACTCCATGACCTCCCTGGTCAGGTAGTAACCCTGCGCATAAGCCTGGTAACTCGCCGTATCCATAGCGCGACTTAACGCCGGATACAGCAACAGTTGATGTTCAATCCGTGGGCCATTCCGGTCGCGGGCCAACAGCGCCACGGCGGCGGCCAGATTACCACCGGCGCTGTCGCCGCCAACCGCAAGGCGCGTAACGTCAACGCCCCACTCATCGGCCCGTTCAACCACGCCGCACAGTGCCTGATACAGGTCTTCCAGCGGCCGCGGATAGGGATGCTCCGGCGCCAGTCGGTAATCAGCCGACAAGATCACCCGCCCGGTGGCATTGGCCAGCGCCTGGCAAGGCTGGTCGTACAGCGCCAGCGACCCCAAACACCAACCGCCGCCATGGGCGTACAGCATCGCGGGCAGAGGTTCACCCTGCGTCACGCCCAGCGGCACATAAGCGCGAACGGCGATCTCATGGCCATCGTCAGCGGTCACACTTCCATCACGGACGCCACCACTGGCTTCTGCTTCCCCCTGCAACGCCAACAACCCGGCCTGCGCGGCAGCACGCATTTCACTCAGGGATTCAGGCGCGGCGGCATCTGCCGTTTCCGCCAGAAAACGGGCAATCTGTGAGTCAAGCGGCATCGGCCAGGCTCCCTGACAAGAATGGCACTACCAGAGCGATAAACGCCTCATGGCACTCTTCGGTGATGAAATGACCGCAGCTGGCCACGGTTTCGCCGCGCAGGTTAACGGCGTTGCCCTGCAACGTGACATAGGGCGCATCGCCGGTGGCGTGCTCGGCACCAATGGTCATCACCGGCATGCTGAGCGGTGTCTGGGCCCGAAGCTGGTTTTGCCGGATGGTTTCCGGAATGGCGCGATAATAATCAAAACCGGCCCGCAGGCTGCCCGGTGCCGAATAGGCGGCGATGTAGGTTTCCGCCGCTACCCGATCGCGGCGATAAGACCAGCGGTTAAAGATATAGCTCAGATATTCTCTCTCGCGACCCAGCGTCAAGGCTTCAGGCAAATCCGCCAGTTGGTTGAACATGAAGTGCCACAGGAAAATGTTTTGTTCTGCCGGTACAAAAATCGGTGGCGCGGGTGCCAACCCTGGGATCACCGCCTCCGTCAGTACCAGCCCCGTCACCGCCTGCGGGAAATCGCTCGCCATGGCATAACCCACCCACATGCCAATATCATGACCGACCAGTTGATAGCGCGGATGCCCCAGTTGCAGCATGGTCTGGTGCAAGGTAGCGGCCACGCTGCCGGTATCATAACCCCCGTGGGGTTTATCTGAATCGCCAATGCCCGGCGGATCTACCGCTATCGCCTTAAAGCCTGCCGCCGCCAGGGCCTGCATCACATGACGCCAGGTGTACCAGGTTTGCGGCCACCCCGGGATCAGCAGTACCGGCTGCCCTTCGCCAAGCGTCACGCAGTGAATTCGGTTGCCGTTTACCCGCGTATAGACGTGTTCTGGTTCAGGTCCATTCAACATGGACCCGTTATTTTGCAGTGTCATCAGTGTTCTCCGTGGTGGAATTGTGTGGCTCAGCGCAGGCCAAGCAAGGTATTGATTTGCTGTTGGTCAACCGGCGCGCCGGCAAAGTCATCAAACACCTTGTCGGTGACGTTGATGATGTGGTCACGAATAAAGGCCGCGCCTTCGCGTGCGCCATCCTGCGGGTGTTTCAGGCAGCATTCCCACTCCAGCGTCGCCCAACCGGCGTAGCCATGCTGGGTTAGCCGCGAGAAAATGCCTTTGAAATCCACCTGGCCGTCACCCAATGAGCGGAAACGTCCGGCACGATCGGTCCATGACTGATAGCCGCCGTAAATGCCCTGCCGTCCGGTCGGGTTGAACTCGGCGTCCTTGACATGGAACATGCGGATAAAGTCCTTGTAAATATCGATGTAATCCAGATAGTTCAGCTGTTGCAGCACGAAATGGCTTGGGTCGAACAGGATCTGGCAACGCGGATGTGCCCCAACGCGCTGATGAAACATTTCAAAGGTCACGCCGTCGTGCAGATCTTCGCTCGGGTGAATTTCATAACACAGGTTCACTCCCTGCTCGTCGCAGGCGTTGAGCACCGGCAACCAGCGTTTGGCCAGTTCATCGAACGCCGTTTCGATCAGCCCCGCCGGACGCTGCGGGAACGGGAACAAATACGGCCAGGCCAGGGAACCGGAGAAGGTGCCCATCTCACTGAGTCCCAACCTCGCAGAGGCTTTGGCCGCCAACAGCAACTGCCGGTGCGCCCACTCGCCACGAGCCTGCGGGTTGCCATGCAGTTCCGCTGGCGCAAAACTGTCGCACAATGCGTCATAGGCCGGATGCACTGCCATCAACTGACCAAAAATATGGGTAGTGAGTTCACTGACCACCAGGCCATGGTCTGCCAACATGCCGACCAGCTCATCACAATAGGTTTGGCTTTCTGCGGCGGTGGCCAAGTCAAACAGACGGCTATCCCATGCCGGGATTTGCAAAGCTTTAAAGCCGGTTTGCGCCGCCCACTGGGCGATAGCCGGCAGGCTGTTAAAGGGGGCGGCATCGTCACTGAACTGTGCCAGATGCAGGCTTGGACCTTTCAAGGTTTTCATTCTAAACTCCAATTGGTTGTCGATTGACAAACAATAGGCTTAAATCAATTCCTCAGCAAGTGAATTTTAAAAAATCGTTGGTATTACAGTGGATTTAAGCGATCCTGTTGCGCAGAGCAACAGGTAAACAGGAGCAAATGAATGGCAGGCAGACCGCGCGAATTCGACCGTGAACAGGCGTTATTGAAGGCCCGGGATCTCTTCTGGCGTCAGGGGTATGAAGGCACCTCCATGTCGGATTTGGTCGCCGAGTTGGGCATTGCCTCTGCGCGTATTTATAAAGCGTTCGGTTCGAAAGAATTGCTGTTCCGCGAAGCCATTGCCAGCTACGAAAACCATGAAGGTGGCTTTGCCGATCGCGCTTTCAGCGAAGAAAGCAGCGTGCGTGTGGCGATAAAACGCCTGCTGGACGACGCGGTAGCGCTCTACAGCCGCACTGACCTGCCGCAAGGTTGCATGGTGGTATCTTCCGCCGCCAGCGTCAGTGACGAAAACAGCGGTATCAAAGACTGGCTGGCGGAGCATCGTTTGCAACGCACCCAGGGCATGATTGACCGGCTGCAAACCGCCGTTGCGACGGGGGAACTGCCACCAGAAACCGATGCTGACGCCCTCGGCGACTATTTTGCCGCCTTCCTGCACGGTTTGTCGGTGCAGGCGCGCGATGGCGTCAGCCGGGCAAGATTAGAGGCAGCGGTCAAGATTGCGCTTTCGGCGCTGGATTGATCACTCCGGTAAATCAACTATCACCAGGGTGCCGTGGCTGCCCGCCAGCACCCGATGCGGCACGCCGGCAGTGGCCTGATACAGTTGCCCGGCGTTGATCGTAATTTCCTCGCCCTTCACTTCCAGCCGCAGTTGCCCGGCGATCACCAGTAATCCTTCGTGATAGTCATGAACTTCATCGTCAATGGTGCGCGGATCCATCCGCAATACTTTGATATTGGCCGGGCCGACATGGCCCAATACGCTGGAACGCCACGCTTCCGGTAAATCGCTGGCCAGCGCAGCAAGATCGAATAATGACATAGGGGCTTCGTCCGTTAGCAGCACCATCGCTGCCAAGGCAATTTACCCTCTCACTCGCCGCTGGCTAAATACCCATTGATTTTAACCTATAGCCAAACGGCTCACACCGGCACCCGCCGGCTGATTTCGACTACCTGGTCGCTCGGCAAATAATAGTAATCCGTCACGTGCATGCCGTTACGCACCATCAGCGCAAAAATGTTGCGTTGCCAGGCCGGTAATCGGTCATTGGCCTCGCGGCGCACCACGGTTTCAAGCCCCAGATAATAGGTGGCATCGTCAAAATTCAGCCCGGTTTTCTGTGCCTCCGCATGGTGTAACAGACGAGGAATATTGGGTCGTTCCATAAAACCATAGCTCGCCACGCCACACCAAAATCCCGGTGATTGTTGCCGCATCACCAGCCGTTCGGCATTCGCCACCCGGGGTTCGTTAACGATCGTGATATGCAGCGACAGCACATTGGCATGCAGCGAACCGTTGCGTTTGACATGCCATTTCATCACCGGCGGCGTGCCGCTCAGGGTGCGGGTAAGAAAGATTGCCGTGCCCGGCACCCTGGGGATACTCTGCTCCTCAAGATGAACCAGAAAATCTGCCAGCGGCAGACTCTTTTCCCCCAACGTACGGGAAGCCGCGATCACCCCGCGATGCCAGATTAACATCACGCCATACACCAGAGTCGCCAGCAGCAGCGGGACGTACCCGCCCTGCATTACCTTGCTGAGGTTAGCCAGCAGGAAGCTGAGATCGACGATAAAGAAGCTGCCGGCCACCAACAGGCTGGCGATCGCTCCCCAACGCCACACCTCGCGCATGGCCACAAACAGCAGTCCGGTAGTCATGATCATGGTGAGCGATACGGCGATACCGTAGGCGGCGGCCAAATTATCGGATGACTTGAAGAACACGGTCAAAAATACCGTCGCCGCCATCAGCAGCCAGTTAATGGCGCTGATGTAAATTTGCCCATAACTTTCTTCGGTGGTCTGTTTGACCCGCAATCGCGGCAGCCAACCAAGCTGGATCGCCTGGCGGGTCATGGAAAACGCCCCGCTGATGATCGCCTGACTGGCGATAATGGTGGCCAGGGTCGCCAAAATCACCAGCGGAATTTGCAGTATCGGCGGACACAGGCGGAAAAAGATATTCTGGGTGACGTCTGCACCGGAGAGGATCAGCGCGGCCTGCCCGGCATAGTTCAGTAACAGGCTGGGGAACACAATGCCAAACCAGGCGAGCCAGATCGGTTTTTTGCCAAAGTGCCCCATATCGGCGTATAGCGCTTCCGCACCGGTAACACAGAGGAAAACGCCGCCCAGCACCAGGAAACTGGTCAGCCCATTGGAAAACAGAAAATCAATGCCATACAGCGGGTTTAACGCCATCAGCACCGCCGGATGCTGGATAATTCCCCAAATGCCCAGCGCGGCGATGGAAAAGAACCACAGCGCCATAATCGGCCCGAAAACTTTGCCGATGCGCGCGGTGCCCAAGGGTTGAATGGCGAACAGGCTGACCAGGATCACCACCGCCGCCGGCAGGATATAGGGTTGAGACTCGGGCAGGACAATATTCAGCCCTTCCAGCGCCGACAATACCGAAATCGCCGGGGTGATCGCGCCATCGCCGTAGATCAGCGCCGCGCCAAACAGGCCGGCAAACACCACCATCGGTCGGATCTTTTTCTTACTGACCAACAATGACATCAGCGCCATGATGCCGCCTTCGCCACGGTTATCGATACGCATGGCAAACATGGCGTATTTCAGTGAGGTGACAATCACCAGCGTCCAGAAAATCAGCGACAGCAGGCCAAGGATCACCGGTGGCGACGGCGCATCACCGGAGAGAAACAGCACGGTTTTCAGGGTATACAGCGGGCTGGTGCCGATATCGCCGAACACCACCCCCAATGCGCCACCGGCCAGCAGTGGCAGGCTCATTTTAGGCGTTTCCGGTTCATTCTCTGTGGTCATCAAGCGTTCCTGAATAAGCCATCACGATATATTCAGGATAGACAGTTCAGGCCGTTAGCACGTGGCCTTATTCAACCTTCGGCCTCTTTGAGCAACCAGCGTTGCAGGTTCAGCCCTTCCGGCGACAGTTCGGTGTTCTGCCTTACGCACAGGTAGTAATCTCGGCCGTCATCAATTGCCAGGTCAAACAGCTTAACCAGTTCGCCGCTGCTGAGGTAAGGCGCGATCAACGGCTCACGCATCAGGGCGCAGCCCAAACCCGCCTGCACCGCCGCCAGCGTCAGCAAGCCATCTTCAAACATCGGGCCGGTACTGCGTAGCGGCCGACGGACTCCGGCCAACTGAAACCATTGCATCCAGGTGGTGCGTTCTTCGTCATGCAGCAGCGGCAGTGGTGAAAGTTGATCCGGCGTGTCCAACAGTCCATGCACCTTGATAAACCCCCGACTGCATACCGGCACCATTTTGCCGGACATCAGTTTTTCACTGCGATAACCGCTCCATTGCCCGGTGCCAAAACGAATCGAGATATCGGCAGCGTCACTGAGGTAATTACGGTGGTTGGCGTACACCACATTGATGTCGATATCAGGGTTTTCGCGCAGAAACCCATGCAAACGCGGAATAAACCAGCCCATGCCGAACAGCGGGATCAGGCTGATGGTGACCTGCCGGGAAGCCGATTGCTCACGCACCTGCTCGGTCGCCTGGCGTAATACGTTAAACGCCGAGCGAATAGAGCGGTAATAATCCCGCCCTTCGTTGCGCAGGATCAGGTTACGCCCCTGCCGCTCGGTCAGCGGCATTTGCAGAAAGGCCTCCAGCGTTTTGAGTTGGTGACTGACTGCCGAAGGGGATATTGCAAGTTCTTTCGCCGCGGCGGTGATACTACCCAGGCGGGCGATAGCCTCAAACGCCCGCACCGCGCGCAGCGGCGGATCGTTAGGCAACGCTGTGACGCATTGTTCTGTTTTTTTCATATGTTGACTATTTCGGTTAAACATCGGCGACGGCTTAAAATTAATATACAAATAAATCAATAAATTAAAAACACACATTTTCTGTATAAGAAATTATATTTCCGTATTTTACAATTTTCTCTAACTCTCTACTCTGAGCTTCCTGAATCATAATTTTTCGGGACTCCCCCTATGGATACGCTGGTACAGCAGACCGTCAACGGACTGATGCTCGGCAGCATTTATGCGTTGATCGCCCTGGGTTACACCATGGTGTACGGCATTCTGCGCATTATCAATTTTGCCCACGGCGATGTGTTGATGGTTGGTGCACTGAGCGCCCTGTCTACCCTGGGCGTGTTGCAGCATCATTTCCCTGGCCTGTCACCTTACGTCATGCTGTTTCTGGCGGCGCTGGTCGCCATGACGGTATGTGCGCTGGTGTCGATGAGCATTGAACGGCTGGCCTACCGTCGCCTGCGTAATGCTCCGCGTCTGGCGCCACTGATCAGCGGGATTGGCGTATCGCTACTGCTGCAAACGCTGGCGATGCTGATCTGGTCGCGCAATCCGTTAATGTTCCCGCAACTGCTGCCCATGTCACCTATTGCCCTGACCCAGGGTAGCGCTGAACACGCACCAGCGGTGATCACCGGTACCGGTATCGCCACGCTGGGGGTTGCCGTACTGGTGATGCTCGGGTTGCTGCTGCTGGTCGAGCACTCGCGCTTTGGCCGCGCCATGCGCGCCACGGCGGAAAATCCGCAGGTCGCCAGCCTGATGGGCATCGATCCCAACCGCATCATCATTCTGACTTTCGCCCTCGGCGGCGCGCTGGCAGCCATAGCGGGCATCATGATGGCCAGCAATTATGGTAACGCCGGTTTCTCCATGGGCTTCCTGCCGGGCATCAAGGCCTTTACTGCCGCCGTGCTGGGCGGTATCGGCAACCTGCGCGGTGCCATGCTCGGCGGATTATTGCTGGGGCTGTTCGAGTCGCTGGGCACCGGTTATCTCGGCGAACTGACCGGCGGCACCTTCGGCAGCAACTATCAGGACGTTTTCGCCTTCCTGATATTGATTGCCGTACTGGTATTGCGCCCATCCGGGCTGTTGGGCGAACGCGTCGCCACCCGCGCCTGAGGACACGAGATGACTATTCTGACCGCTACTCTACACACCGCTTCCCCTCATCGCGCCAGACTTGGTGTGGTTCTGTTTTTTCTCGGTCTGCTGCTGGCCCCCTGGGTGGCCGGATCCGTCGGCGGTAACTATTGGGTGCGGGTGATCGACTTCGCACTGCTGTATCTGATGCTGGCGCTGGGTCTGAACATCGTGGTCGGCCTCACCGGCCTGCTGGACATGGGATTTATCGCTTTTTACGCCGTCGGCGCCTACCTGACCGCACTGCTCTCGTCTCCGCACCTTACTCAACAATTTCCGCTGCTGTTGCAGTGGTTCCCTGAGGGGCTGCATCTGTCGATCCTGCTGTTGATCCCACTGGCAGCGGTGCTGGCAGCGCTGTGCGGCATTCTGCTGGGAGCACCTACGCTGCGGTTGCGTGGCGACTATCTGGCGATCGTCACGCTGGGTTTCGGTGAGATAGTGCGTATTTTGATGCGTAATCTGGACCGGCCACTCAATATCACCAATGGTCCTAAAGGGATTTCCGCTATCGATCCGGTCACGCTGTTCGGCCTGAAATTTTCCGGTATGCACTCGTGGTTTGGCATCCGTTTTTCATCGCTGTATCTCTATTATTACCTGTTCGCTGCTCTGCTGTTGCTGATCCTGTTTGTCTGCCTGCGCCTGCAGCATTCGCGGGTTGGCCGCGCCTGGACCGCCATTCGCGAAGATGAAGACGCGGCGCGGGCGATGGGCATCAACACACGCAACTTCAAGCTGCTGGCTTTCGCCATCGGAGCGACTTTTGGCGGTGTCGCCGGCGCACTGTTTGCGGCGTTTCAGGGCTTTGTCTCACCGGAATCCTTCACTCTGCAAGAGTCGATCGCCGTATTGGCAATGGTGGTGTTGGGCGGCATGGGCCACATACCCGGCGTGATCCTCGGCGCATTACTGCTGGCCGCCCTGCCAGAGCTGCTGCGCAGCACCATGGGCCCTCTGCAACAGGCGCTATTCGGCCAGGTGTGGATAGATCCAGAGATTATTCGCCAACTGTTCTACGGGCTGGCCCTGATCCTGGTGATGCTGTATCGCCCTGCGGGCCTGTGGCCGGCACGCCATCAACCGGGAGCCGCTTCATGACGCCACTTCTCACACTCAGTCACGTCAGTAAACGCTTTGGCGGGCTGACCGCGGTGGATGACGTCAGCATCAGCATTCACCAGGGCGAAATTTACGGGTTGATCGGGCCGAACGGTGCAGGAAAAACCACCTGTTTCAACCTGATCACTGGCCTGTACCGGGCCGACAGCGGCGAGTTTCGTCTGCAGGATCGCCGCTACAAGCCGCAGGCCATCGACAAGGTGGCACAGGCCGGTATCGCCCGCACCTTCCAAAACCTGCGCTTGTTCAATGAAATGAGCGTTCTGGAGAACGTGATGGTCGGTTGCCATCTGCGCACTCGCAACGGTCTGTGGGCGGCGATCTCACGCCATCGGCGTGCCCGAGAGGAAGAGCAAGCCACACGAGAGAAATCCCACGCGCTGCTGGAGTACGTCGGCATCAGCCAGTTTGCCCACTACCGCGCCGGCGATCTTTCCTATGGTCACCAGCGGCGGTTGGAAATCGCCCGGGCGCTGGCCACAGAGCCGAAATTACTGGCGCTGGATGAACCGGCAGCCGGTATGAACGCCGCCGAAAAAGTGGCGCTGCGCGAGCTACTGCAACGTATCCGCGAAAGCGGCAAAACCCTGTTGTTGATCGAGCACGACGTCAAACTGGTGATGGGATTGTGCGACCGTCTGACGGTACTTGATTACGGCCGAGTGATCGCCGAAGGCGAACCGGCACAGGTGCGACGTGAACCGGCGGTGATCCGCGCTTATCTGGGGGGAGCTGCCGATGTCTGAACCCTTATTGATGGTCAAACAGTTAAAAGTGTCTTACGGCGGCATTCATGCCGTGAAAGGCATCGATTTTACAGTGAACAGCGGCGAACAGGTGACTTTGATCGGTGCTAACGGTGCAGGTAAAACCTCCAGCCTGCGCGCGCTGACCGGCCTGCAACCCTTCGAAGGGGAAATCCTGTTCGACGGCCGTTCCATTCGCGGTATGCCACCCCATCGCTTATTGCAACAGGGCCTGGTGATGGTCCCGGAAGGCCGCGGTATTTTCGCCCGCATGACGGTGCTGGAAAACCTGCAGCTTGGTGCCTATTCGCGCCGTGACAAACCGGCGGTGCGACAAGATCTGGAACAGGTTTGCTCTATATTCCCGCGGTTGCGCGAACGGCTGCAACAGCAGGCCGGGCTGCTTTCCGGCGGTGAGCAGCAGATGGTGGCCATTGGCCGGGCGTTACTCAGCCGTCCGCGCCTGTTGGTGCTGGATGAGCCCTCAATGGGGTTGGCACCGATCGTGGTTGAAGCCATTTTTGAGGTTATCAAAAGCCTTTCTCGTGACGGTGTCACGCTGCTTTTGGTGGAACAAAATGCCCGACTGGCACTGGCATCTACGGATCGCGCCTATGTGCTGGACAGCGGCAGCCTGAGCCACTGTGGTCGCTCTGCCGACCTGCTGGACGATGAAAAAATCAAACAAGCCTATCTGGGCGAATAACCGCTTTTACTTTTAACCACACCGGGAGTTTTACATGAGCAAGATAACTCGCTTCAAGCCGTTGGCGCTGGCCGCCGCCGTTCTGGTCAGCCTGGGCGCGACATCGCCGGTTCAGGCCGATGAAACTATTTTGATCGGGCTGGCAGGCCCGCTGACCGGCCCTTCCGCCCGTATCGGCAAGGATTTGGAAAATGGCGCGCAGTTGGCCATCGCCGATGCCAACGCCCAAAAACCGACGCTGAAAGGCAAGCCGGTCACCTTTAAACTGCTGTCCGAGGACGATCAGTCAGACCCACGCACCGCCGTTGCGGTAGCCCAACGCCTGGTGGACGAAGGCGTCGCCGGCGTGGTCGGCCATTGGAACACCGGCACCAGCATCCCGGCGGCACGTATTTACCACGACGCCGGTATTGCTCAGGTCGCACCGGTCGCCACTGGCCACGGCTATACTCAGCAAGGGTTCGATACCAGCTTCCGCGTAATGGGCCACGACGATGACGGCGGTCATTATGCCGGCGACTATGCGGTGAAGGTGCTGAAGGCCAAGCGTATTGCGGTAATCGACGATCGCACCGCGTTCGGCCAGGGGCTGGCAGATGAGTTTATCAAGTCGTTGGTGGCTCAGGGCCTGCAACCGGTCGCGCGGGAGTATGTCGACGACAAGACCGTTGATTTCAGTGCGGTACTGACCACCGTGCGCAGCAAGAACGCCGATTTGATCTTCTTCGGCGGCGTCGACTCGCAGGCCGCCCCGCTGGCCCGTCGCATCAAACAGTTGGGGATGAACACCCAACTGATGGGCGCAGGTGGCTTTGTCAGCCAGACTTTCCTGACGCTGGCACAGAAAGAAGGTGAAGGCGTGGTGGCACTGGAGCCGGGCCTGCCGCTGGAACAGATGCCAGGCGGCAAAGCCTTTGAGCAGGCCTACCGTGACCGCTACAAAACCCATATCGAACTGCATGCGCCGTTCGCCTACGACGCTACGCGGGTATTGATTGCCGCCATCGAGCAGGCGGGGTCCGCCGATCCGGCCGATTATCTGCCGAAGCTGCGCGCCATCCATTATCAGGGCGTCACGGGTGTCATTGCGTTCGATGCACAGGGCAATCTGCAGCAGCCAAGTTTCACTCTTTACCGGGTGGTTGACGGCAAATGGCAGCCGCAAAGCGTACTGGGCGGCGCAAAAGCACAATAACAATCCGCAAGGCAGTGAGGAGCAAGGCAATGAGCGAGGCAAAAAACGAATTGGGCATTCTGGCCCGACGCCGGATAGAGGCGGAAATCATCAAGCCAATCTACCAAATCCTGGTGCGTGAGATCGGTAAAGAGCGAGCGCAGGCGGTGATTGGCGAAGCCATCGAAAACGCGGCCATCGAGGCCGGTAAAAACTTTGCCGCGCAGGAGCCGAATGGCGCTGATTTGCAGAGTTTCGCCGCCTTGCAGTACCTGTGGGAAAAAGACGATGCGCTGCAGGTGAAGGTGATCCACCAGGATGAGCAGCATTTCGACTATAACGTCACCCGCTGCCGTTATGCCGAAATGTACCACCAGATGGGGCTGGGGGAAATCGGCCACCTGTTGTCCTGCGCCCGCGACAGTCAGTTTATCGTCGGCTATGCGCCGGATGTCGAACTGCAGCGTACCCAGACCATTATGTCCGGCGCGTCCTGCTGCGATTTCCGCTACACCGCCAAAGCGCCGGGAGAGAAAAAATGACGCATCAGGTGAATGGCGAACGCCTGTGGCAAAGCCTGCTCGACATGGCGCAATTCGGCGCCATCCCGAAAGACGGCGTCACCCGCCTGGCGCTCAGCGAAGAGGACCGTCAGGCACGCGACCAATTGCGTGACTGGGCGCTGGCAGCCGGTTGCAGTGTACGGGTCGACCGCATGGGTAATATGTTTTTGCGCCGTGAAGGCACCCGCCCGGAATTGGCGCCGGTGATCACCGGTTCTCACGTTGACTCCCAGCCCAACGGCGGCCGTTTCGACGGTATTTATGGCGTGTTGGCCGGTCTGGAAGCGATCCGCACCCTTAACGATCGCCAGATTGCCACCGAGCGAGCGCTGGAAGTGGTCAACTGGACCAACGAAGAAGGCGCTCGTTTCGCCCCGGCAATGATTGCCTCCGGGGTGTTTGCCGGGGTGTTCGATCTGGAATACGGCCTGTCACGCAGCGATGCACAAGGCACCAGTATCTGTGAGGCGTTGCAGCAGATTGGCTACGCCGGTGAACACACCGTGGGCGACATGCCGATCCACGCCGCCTTTGAGCTGCATATTGAGCAAGGCCCTATCCTCGAAGCGGAAAACATTGAGATTGGCGTAGTAACCACAGCGCAAGGTCAACGCTGGTATGAGCTGGAAATCATCGGTTTTAGCGCCCATGCCGGTACCACACCGATGGATCGCCGCCGGGATGCCCTGCTTGGTTTCGCCACCCTGGTTACGGCAGTCAACAACATCGGCAAGCATTTCATGCCAGACGCGCGCGCCACGGTGGGGATGGCACAAATCACTCCCAATTCACGCAACGTGGTGCCTGGCAAGGTGTTCTTCAGCGTTGAGTTTCGTCACCCGCAAGAGGCGGTACTGGAACAGATGGAACAACAGCTGCTGGCTGCGGTAGCCGAGGTTGGCAACCAGGGGCTGAGCGCCAGTGCCGAGCGTATCTTCCAGTATCAACCGATACGTTTTGATCAAGGCTGTATCGACAGCGTCCGCCAGGCGGCACAGGCGCTGGGCTATTCACACCGCGATATGGTTTCCGGTGCCGGTCACGACGCCTGCTACCTGAGTCGGGTGGCCCCCACGGCGATGATTTTCATTCCCTGCGTGGACGGTATCAGCCACAACGAACTGGAAAACATCTCGCCTGCGTGGGCGACCGCCGGTGCCAACGTGTTGCTTAACGCGCTGCTGGCGCAAACCCGCGCCTGATCCCGCTGCCCCGGTTAATCGGCCGGGGTCTGGAAAAAAATATTCAACAAACTGGTTGAATATTAGCCCACCTGTTCTATATTCAACCATATGGTTAAATTATCTTCCTCACAGCTGGACGCCATTTTCCACGCGCTTTCCGACCCGACGCGCCGCGCTATTTTGCGTGCGCTGGCCGACGGCGAGCACAGCATTGGTGAACTGGCCGCGCCGTTGCAGATGTCGTTTGCCGGCGCCTCCAAGCATATCAAAGCACTGGAGCTTGCAGGCCTGGTGCAGCGAACCGTGCAGGGAAGAAACCATATCTGCCGGCTTGAACCCGGGCCAATGGCACAGGCCATGCAATGGCTGCAAACCTACGAGCATTTCTGGACAGAACGGCTGGACGCGCTGGAAATAGCGCTGCGGCAGCCCGAACAGTATCCTCCCAAGGAGTGAACCATGAACGACTACGGTATGATTATTGAAACCGGCACGCTGCGCATTCAGCGGCTGCTGCCCGGCCCGATCGAACGGGTCTGGGCCTATCTGACGGAATCCGACAAACGCGCCACCTGGCTGGCCGCCGGCGATATGAAGCTGGAAAACGGAGCCCAGGTTGAGCTGGTGTTCCGCAATTCCGACTTGACCGGTGAGCATGAACAAACGCCGGCCAAATATAAAAACCTCGGTTGCAGCGTCAGCAACGTCGGCCATATCACCTGCCTGTTCCCGCCGCGGCTGCTGAGCTTTACCTGGGCGGAACAGGGGCAGAACCGCCCTTCCGAAGTGACCTTCGAATTGACCGAACAGGGTAACGCGGTGCTGTTGACGGTGACCCATCGTCGCCTGGCTAACCGTGACGAAATGCTCAGCGTGGCCGGCGGCTGGCACACTCATCTGGATATTCTGGTCGACCGTCTGCACGACCGGCAACCTCAGCCCTTCTGGAGTACCCACGCCAGGCTGGAAGAAGAGTACCGGGCCAGACTCTGATCACCCTTCATCCCGGCGTCTGAAGGCCAGATAGCCGGTCACTAGCGTAAAACCGCCGACCAGCAACACCAACAGGATAAAACCGTGGTGATTGCTGGCCAGCGGGATCCCGCCCACATTCATACCGAAGAAACCGGCAACGATATTGATCGGCAACGCCAATACGGTGATCACCGTCAGGGTGTACAGCGTGCGGTTGTTCTGCTCCATCTGCTTGGCGCCAATCTCCTCTTGCAACAGACGAATTCGCTCGGTCAGACTGGCAAGGTCGTTCAATACCACGGTGAACTCTTCGGTGAACTGGCGTAAATCCTGCACCACGTCGCGGCTCAGCCAGGTCGGCGGCCGATTCAGTAAACGAAACAGCGCCGCCGGCTCCGGTGCCAAAAGCCGCTGAAATCGCAGCAGCATGCGACGCATGCGCCCCAGTTCGGTGCGGTTACGCTTCACATGATTGCTCAACAGGCGATCTTCAATGGTGTCGACATACTGGTTGGCCTGACGGACCACCTGCTCCAGCACCTCTTCCTGTTCTTCCAGCAGGTGCGCCAACAGCTCGGTAGAGGATGCCAGTTGCAGCGGCCCCAGACGGCCCAGCAACCGCTCAATCAACCGCAGCGGTTTGTGCCTTGCCGTGACCACCAGCCCGCTACGGCAGTACAACCACAGCGTGGCAATCTCTGGATTGTTCTCTTTGGGGTGAAAAATGACGTCGTTGAGCACCGCAAACAGATCATCGCCCTGGCGCTCAATGCGGGTGGTATGGGAACCGTGACGGATTTCATCAAAGAAAAAATCGGAAATGGCAAAGTGGTTTTTTAGCCATTTTTCTGCGGCCGCATGGTTAAGGTTGAGATGTAGCCAGATAAATCCCTCCCCCGGCAATAACGCCTGCCAGGCCTGGCAAGCCTGCTGTGAAGACACCGGCTGCGGCGGCTCTGCCGTGCGGAACACGTGTCCGTAAATCAGCCCGGTAACCTCATCATCGAAATCAAGTTTGTGCAATTTTCCCGCAACCGTTTGAGCCATAAACCTTTATCCTGAATAACCGCACTGATTAATTAATTGGCTTTCGCCTTTATATCAATCTTTAAATGACAACGTTAATTATTTTCACTTTTCCCGATGATTAATATTAGCGTCATAAAAAAGTCACATTATTTCCCAATACTTTGATGGCAGCACTGTACAACATCGTCAGTATTCTAATGAAGTCTATCGGGAAGGTCCTCTATGAGCGATAACAGCGCCGTTCAGGCAGGTGCGCCAACCGCGTCCAACCTGCCAGAAATCTACCAAAAGAACAGTCGACTCACTGTTCTTTTTTTTGTTTTTTTATTAGTACTGGGGATAGCTTTTGCCGGGGTGAATTTATTTAACGACGTTAACGATGCCGGTGCGGTATATACCAGCTACCTGCCGTTCCTTTTATTGGGGTTAGCGTTGCTGATTGCGCTGGGCTTTGAATTTGTTAATGGTTTTCATGATACCGCCAATGCGGTGGCCACCGTTATTTATACCCATTCATTGTCGCCCATGGTGGCCGTGGTTTGGTCAGGGTTCTTTAATTTTCTCGGCGTGTTGCTTTCCAGCGGAGTGGTGGCGTTCGGCATCATTTCGCTGTTGCCGGTTGAGTTGATCTTGCAGGCCGGTACCGGCAATGGCTTTGCCATGGTTTACGCCCTGCTGTTCTCGGCGATTATCTGGAACCTCGGCACCTGGTGGCTCGGGCTGCCGGCCTCCTCGTCTCATACCCTGATTGGCTCGATTATCGGCGTTGGGGTAGCCAATGCGCTAATCCATGGCCGTACCGGCACCAGCGGTGTTGACTGGGGCCAGGCGATTAAGGTGGGCTATGCCTTGTTGCTTTCCCCGGTGATCGGTTTTGTGTTTGCTGCCCTGCTGCTGCTGGCGCTGAAAGTCTTCGTCAAAAATCGTCAGTTGTACACCGCCCCCAAGAATGATTCGCCGCCGCCGCTGTGGATCCGCGGTTTGCTGATCCTCACCTGTACCGGGGTTTCCTTTGCCCATGGCTCCAACGACGGGCAAAAAGGCATGGGCCTGATCATGCTGATCCTGGTCGGGACCATGCCGATTGCCTACGCGCTGAACCGCTCCATGCCGCCGGAACAAATCCCCCGCGTGGCGGCACTGGCGGAGGTCACCAAAAACCAACTGCTGCACCAGTTCCCGGCGGTCAGCCAGACTCCGCCGCGCGACGTGCTGACCGGCTATGTGCGTACCAGTGAACTGACCGCAGAAGTGGTCCCAGCGCTGGCGCAGCTGACCGGGGCCATTGGCGATCAAATTCGCCAGTACGGCTCGGTCGACAAAATCCCTGCGCAGGCGGTTTCCAACACCCGTAACGATATGTATCTGGCATCGGAGGTGATTAAACACCTGAAGTCGGAAAAACAGCTGCAATTATCCGCTGACTCGCAGCGCAATCTGGACGCCCTGAAAAGCGATCTGGACAGCGCCACCCGCTTTATCCCGTTCTGGGTCAAGGTGGTGGTAGCTATTGCTCTGGGGTTGGGCACCATGGTCGGCTGGCGGCGCATTGTGGTCACCGTTGGTGAGAAAATCGGCAAAAGTCATCTGACCTATGCCCAGGGGGCCAGTGCCGAACTGGTGGCGATGACCACTATCGGCGCGGCGGACATTTTTGGCTTACCGGTCTCCACCACCCACGTTCTTTCATCCGGCATCGCCGGTACCATGGCGGCCAACCGCTCCGGCCTGCAAATGTCCACCCTGCGCAATCTGCTGATGGCCTGGGTATTAACGCTGCCGGCCTCGGTGCTGCTTTCTGCCGGGCTGTACTGGATTTTCACCCATTTCTAAAACCGGGCTAACACGGAGAATTAATTATGGCCATGCATGAATTTGACCGCGACGAAAGCTTCAACCAACGCCTGCTGCAGGAGTTTTACGACAGTTACGACGAAGAGCTGGAGATGGAACTGGACGACCTGCGCTTTGACGATAGCGAAGTGGACAGTGACCAGAAGAAAGCCTGGCGCAAACAATATTTTCGCGAATTGCTGCGCCTGCAGGGGGAACTGGTCAAACTGCAGGACTGGGTGATGCGCACCGGCCACCGGCTGGTGATCATTTTTGAAGGCCGCGACGCCGCCGGCAAAGGTGGCGTGATCAAACGTATCACTCAACGCCTGAACCCTCGCACCTGTCGCGTGGCCGCGCTGCCTGCGCCGAACGACCGCGAACGTACCCAGTGGTATTTCCAACGTTTTATCGCCCATCTGCCGGCAGCGGGCGAAATGGTGCTGTTCGATCGCAGTTGGTACAACCGCGCCGGGGTGGAAAAAGTGATGGGCTTTTGCAACGACGAGGAATATGAAGAGTTTTTCCGTAGCGTGCCGGAGTTCGAGAAAATGCTGACGCGCAGCGGCATACAGATCGTCAAATACTGGTTTTCTATCACTGACGATGAGCAGGAACTGCGCTTTCTCAGCCGCATCCACGATCCGTTAAAGCAGTGGAAGCTTAGCCCGATGGATTTGGAGAGCCGCCGCCGTTGGGAAGACTACACCGAGGCTAAAGAGGTCATGTTAGCGCGCACTAACATTCCCGAGGCGCCATGGTGGGTGGTTCAGGGCGTTGACAAGAAAAAGGCGCGCCTGAACTGTATTCGCCATCTGCTTGAGCAACTGCCATACGAAGAGGCGGAAGGCAATGTCATCACCCTGCCGCCGCGTAAACGCAGCCCGGATTACAACCGCCACCCGGTGCCCGACAATATGGTGGTGCCTGAAGTGTATTGATTTATCCAGGGAGGTGATAAAACGCCTCCCTGATCCCTGTCGGATTCTCATCCCGTTACAACGCCACCCTATTTTCTCCACATTTGCTGTGCAGACTCTTGGCAATATTCATTCACCTGTCAGGATCATAATCACGTCTGCCATGTCTTTATTTAATTCCCTCATCCGTTTTCCCGCACGCCGCTTTGGCGCCATTTTGGTTCTCACACTGCTGTTCATTCTGCCCGCAGCACAAGCCGCTGCGCCGCTGGCGCTGTACTCAAAATCGGTATTGGTGGTCAATCAACGTACCGGGAAAATCCTGTATCAGAAACAAGCCAACCGGGTGCAGTCTATCGCCTCGCTAACCAAATTGATGACTGCCATGGTCACGCTGGACAGCAAGCGTCCGCTGGGCAACAGGATGATGGTCACCGCCGCCGACCGTGATTTGTTGAAGAAAACCCACTCGCGCCTGACGATCGGCTCTACCCTCAGCCGCCGTGACATGCTGCATATCGCGCTGATGTCGTCGGAAAATCGCGCCGCTTCGGCGCTGAGTCGCAACTATCCCGGGGGGCGCAAAGCCTTCGTGGCGAAAATGAATCAAAAAGCGCGCACCATTGGCATGAAACACGCCCGCTTCTACGATCCTACCGGGCTGACACCGCGCAATGTCGCCAGTGCCAATGACCTGCTGAAAATGGTTAATCACGCCTACCGTTATCAGACCATTCGCCGTTTCAGTACCGACAAACAGCAAATCGTGCGTCCTGGCCGCGGTCAATTGGTCTACCGCAGCTCCAATGGACTGATCAACAATCCCGCCTGGAAAATCCAGCTGCAAAAGACCGGTTTCACCGACGAAGCCGGACACTGTCTGGTGATGCGTACCCTGATTAAAGGGCAGCCGGTGGTGATCATCCTGCTCGGTTCGAAGCAGCGCTATGGCCACTATAAAGACGCCATTCGCCTGAAAGCCTGGCTGGAATCCTGATCTGTTTCAGGCGCGTTAATCACGCGCCCCTTTACCGTTCTGCGCATATCCAAATCCGTTTTTTATCAATGGAATATCCTATCTCCAATCAATATTAAGCTTGTGGGGCCGGGCATGCTATTTGTCATCAATAATTGATGATAAAGGAGCAGGAAAATGGCTTATGCCCTGAGCGTGTTGGAAAAAAGTCCGATTGCCGAAGGAGAGAGCGCCGCCCAGGCGCTGACACGCACGCTGCATTTGGCGCAGCAGGCGGAAATCTGGGGCTACCGTCGTTTTTGGCTGGCCGAGCATCACAATACCGCGCAGCTCGCTTGCCCTTCCCCCGAAGTGCTGATCGCCTATTTACTCGGGCAAACCTCCCGCATCCGCATTGGCTCCGGCGGGGTCATGCTGCAACATTACAGCGCCTATAAGGTGGCGGAAAACTTCAATCTGTTAGCGACACTGGCACCGGGACGGGTCGATTTGGGGGTGGGCAAAGCGCCCGGCGGGTTGCCGCTTTCCACCCAGGCGCTGCAGGCCGCCCACGATCAACAGAATAAACCGGACTTTCCGCAGCAGCTTGCCCAGCTCAACGCCTACCTCAATGATGACGCGCAACCCGGCCTGAGTGCCACACCGCAACCGTCGCAGCCCGCACAACGCTTCCTGCTGGGGGCCAGCAAAGAAAGTGCCCAACTGGCTGCAGAACACGGCTGGGCCTTTGTCTTTGCCGCGCAGCTCAATGGTAACCCGGACGATATTCAGCGCGCACTGGCTCATTACGCCGAGCAAAGTGGCGGACGTAAAGCCCTGCTGGCCGTCGCAGTGATCGTTGCCGACACGGCCGATCAGGCCCAGGCGTTGGCCGCCGGGATCCAGCAATACCGGGTACATGTGACCGGCGGACAAAGCGTGACGGTCGGCAGCCTTGAGCAGGCAGAGAGTTATGTTCAGCAGGCCGGAGCTACCGATTACCGTATTGAGCCGCGCGAAAGCCACATCCTGCTCGGCACTGCCCAGCAGGTACGCAGTCAGTTAAATCAATTACAGCAGCAATATGACGTGGAAGAGTTTGTGATAGACACGCCGATCAGCGAGCCTGTCGCCCGTTTGACCTCTTTGCAACTGTTGGCGCAGGCCTGAGCCTGCCCAATCAGTTCACCACGGCACCAGCGCCGATGGCCACGGCCAGATCCTGAGCCAGTTCCTCTAACTGCTCAGGAAACAGGTTGGCCAGGCTGACACGGATCGCCGGGCCGCTTTTCAGACGGAAGGGTTCACCGCCCTGCACCAACCAGCCGCGCTGTGCCATGATTTGGCTGGCGGCGGCTTCTGAACGCACCGGCAGCCAGATATGTACCCCTTCACCCGGCGCTAACCGCGAGCCGGTCAATGCTTGCAACCGCTCCGTCAACGCGTCTCGTCGTTGCTGGTAAGCCTGCTGCGCCCGCACCAGCAAGCCATCACGCTGCGCCTGCACCCATAATTTGGCGGCAATTTGCTGCAGAATATGGCTGACCCAGCGTTCGCGTATGTATTGATCCGCACGCATTGCCTGCAACAGTTGCGGCTTGCCGCAGGCCAGCGCTATACGCAGATCCGGACTGAGAAACTTGCTCAGTGACAGCACATACAAACCCTCGTCTGCCGTAAACGGCAAATTCAGTGGCTGTTGCGATAGCGGCCCCCAGAAATCATCGACAATCGCCAGACAACCCGGATTTTGGGCCAGGAACTCACGCCAGTCATTGGCACGTGTAGCGCTAAGCGACATACCGGTTGGGTTCTGTGCGCGTGGCGTCAGGATCACTGCACACCCCTGCGTACCCGCGTCCTTTTCCGGCAGACGGCAACCCTGTTCATCCACCAGCAACGGCAAGGGTTTGAGACGCAGATGCCGCAGCAGTGTCAATAACGGTGGCCAACAGGGATCTTCCACCCACACCGAAGCCCCCGGTGCCGCATGGCTGCGCAGCGCCTTTTCGATGGCATCCAGCGCCCCGGAAAACACCGCCGTCTCACCCAGTTCCGCCCCCTGTTGGCTCAACCAGCCAGCGGCAAGCTGACATAGCGCCGGTAAATCACCGCTGATGTCATAGCCACTCTGCTGTGGGAAGACGTCGGCCGCACTCAGCGACAGTGCCGGTAGCAAGGTGCCATCCAGATTGCCGCTGGCCAAATCACGCATGCCTTCGGGTACCTGCCGAACACTGCGTACCGCCATCAGGGGTTGCTCCAGTACCTGAGTACCGGCACGCCCGCGGGTGGCGACCAACCCGGCATCGCGCAGCTTGCCATAGGCGCTGGCAACGGTATTGGGGTTAACTCCCAGTTCGCCGGCCAGTTGACGCACCGGCGGCAACAGGTCACCCGGCTGTAAATCCCCCTGCTTGATCTGCGTGCTGATCTGTTCAGCAATCTGGACAGCGCTGCCGCCTTTTGCATACAATGAACCCATACATAAAGCCTTTTTGTATTAGTTCAAAATAGATTACCTGTTTGGAACGTAAAAGTTAAGGGGTAAAGATGGAAAAACATTACGTACTCGATATTCAACACGATGGCAAAGCTTTCGCCCGTTTGCAGATGTTCACCCCCTGGGCCAGCGACCAACTGCAGCAGGCCCAGGCGCTGTTTCCTACGGAGCAGGGCTACCGGTTGCATATCAGCCAGGTCAAAGAGCGTCGGATAGTTTATCAAAGCGGCATTGGCGGTATCACCATCCTGGGCGATACGCTGGAACTGGAACCTTATCCCCTTGGCACGGAGGTGCAGCCATGAAGAAAGTTGTCGCTATCAGACATGTGAATTTTGAAAACCTCGGTATCCTGGGCTCACTGCTTTCACTACGGGGCTATCAGATTGATTATTACGATGCGGGCCGTGACGATATACGCGCCATCAATAATGAGGAAACCGACCTGTTGGTGGTGCTTGGCGGCCCGATTAGCGCGGCGCAGCATTTTGCCGGTCAGCAGCATTATGCGTTTCTCAACGATGAATTAGCACTGGTAACCCAGCGGCTGCAGCAAAAACGGCCTACGCTGGGCGTCTGTCTTGGCGCACAGGTGATGGCTCAGGCCCTGGGGGCCGACGTGGTTTCGCTCGGCGTGAAAGAGATCGGCTTCGAGCCGTTAACGCTCACAGAGCATGAAGATTCAGTGTTGGCGCCCTTGGGAACAACACCCGTGCTGCATTGGCACGGCGATATGTTTATGATCCCGGAGGGCGCGACCTGCCTGGCCGGTACCGAAGTTTGTCCTAATCAGGCATTTGAGTATCAGGATTTCGCCCTTGGGCTACAGTTCCATCTGGAAGCCGATCATCAGGACCTGGAGCGCTGGCTGGTGGGCCATGCCTGTGAGCTTGAACTGGCCGGTATTCTGCCACAGCGTTTGCGCCAACAGGCTGCGCGCCACGGTACAGAATTAGAACAGCGCGCCCGTCAGGTATTTACGCGGTGGCTGGATAAAGTCGAACCAAGGATGTTATAGATGCAACAGGTTTCTCAATTACAACCGCCGCAGATTGATGTGGTCAGTATTCAATCGCAGGTCGTGTACGGCAGCGTCGGCAACGGGATCGCCTATCGCACCTTGCTGAAAAAAGGGCTGGAAGCGTTACAGGTGCCCAGCGTGCTGTTCGGCTGCCCGCCCTATTATGGCGCGCCCAGCGGTGGCGTAATTCCGGCCGAGTGGTTCAGCGGCTTTCTCGAGGATTTACTGACCCGCGGCGTAATGAAACGCACCAGGGCGGTGATCATCGGTTATCTGGGCGACGTTGGCCAATGTCATTTTCTACACACCTGGCTACAGCGCGTGCGCGCTATCAATCCGCAGATAAAAATTTATATCGACCCGGTGATGGGCGATTACGGTGAAGGCGTTTACGTGGATGAGCGTATCGTCAGTTGCTATCGCTCGCCGTTCCTGCAACTGGCTAATGGCCTCACCCCCAACGGTTTCGAACTGGAGCAACTTTGCGGGCATCCGTTAACCAGCCGAGAGCAAACGCAGCATGCCGCACAGGCGTTATTGAATGACACTACCGAGTGGGTACTGGTGACCAGTGCGCCAGGCGTGGCGGAAAATGACGATCAGATTGGCTTACTGTTGGTCAGCCACGACGAGGTGCAAAGCTATACCCATCCCAAGATTCAGTCGAAGGTAAAGGGCACCGGTGACATGTTCACCGCGTTGCTGGTCAGCCATTTGTTGAACGGGAAAAATCTCAATAGTGCAGTCCTGACCGCCAGCAGTGAGGTCTGCGATGTGCTGACTGAAGCGGCGCATTTCGGTTTGGAGGAAATCGGCAGCCTGCGTGCCCTGAAATAGAATAGAACGGAGCGACGGGGCAGCCTGCTGCCCCGCTGATTTCCTATTTAGCGTTTTTTCTTTTTATTGAAATCCAATTCGAAAGCAAACACTGCGCTCTGAATTTTTCTTTCCATTGCCAGGCCCAGCTTCATAAAACGGCACGACAGGCGCGAGAAGTGCACCATGTTGTCGTCGTCATCGAGTTCGTGATCTTCATTGATCACCACCAGTTCCATATTGACCTTGAAACTGCCGTAACTGCCGAGATCCAACAAGGCCTTTTTAAACTGAAAGCCGGGCTGCAGGTTTTCCGGCAATGGGCCATCAACTCGCAAACCAACGCCACCGGCAGACAGGTCGTGGATCCTCAACTGGTACTCGCTGCCATCGGCGTATTCGCCGCTGCAGAGAAATTCACGCCAGTGGGGAGTGGTGACGCGAAACTGACGACGGCGCTGGATGTAGATCAGTTCTTTCGGCAATCGGGTTGAACAGGCGTTAACCCCTTGATGGTCGGTGAACTCGGCCTGTCCCACGGAAAATTCGATCTTCGCGTCATGGCTTTCAATCACAATGGTGCATTCGCCGTCGACCCTGTTGTCCGCCTCATCGCCGCTAAACACAATATTATCCGGCCCGACGCTCAACAGCAGGCTTTGAAACTGCTGCCGATCATTGACGACCTTCAGTGGCGTGCGCTGTTTACAAATTTCACGCAGTATTGCCAGTACTTCGAATCGCTCCTGCTTGATAAACAATCCGTTATCATTCTGCTCCACTCGTCGCTCCTGACTCTTCCCAATGACGCTTTACACGTTCCTTACAGTTATCATCACTGGGAATATTCCTAAAGTCAAATTTGCCAGCGATGCCAGGCCTGTGGGAGCAGCCTTGCGAAGCGTTTTGCCCAGGCCCGCTGGCCAGGTTCATCGGCGATCAGATCCTGGCGGATCTCGATGCCAACGTAAGGTAACCCGCGTCGTTCCGCATGCACCGGCAGGGTGTAATCCGTCGCGTCGGTCATCGCATAAGGTTCGTTGACTCCCACCAGCAAATCCCCCTCCTCCCGCAGCAGCTCTGCCAGCAGGTGGGCAAACGCCGGTTGGCGGTTAAACAACAGACCAACCTGCCAGGGGCGGGAATGGCCTTTGAACACCGGCGTAAAACTGTGCATCGCGATAATGGCGGTGGGTTTCTCGCGCAGCTGCCGCTCGCCCAGCGTATCGTCGATACGGTGGTGATACGGCAGGAAAATTTCCCGCTCGCGGGCCAGCGCGTGCTCGGCATCAATGCCGATATTGCCGGGAATAGGCGTCAGCTCCGACAGATGCGGGATCGAGCTGGCGATGCCCGGAGCCCGGTTGCAGTCGATCACCAAACGTGAGTAACGCTGATGAATCAGCGTGGCATCCAGATGGCGGCTAAGGTGACGCGAAACCTCCAACGCGCCAATATCCCAACCGATATGACGATCGATTTCACCGGGCGGCAGCCCCAGATCGCCCAAGCGTTGCGGTATCGCCTGGCCGGCGTGATCGCACAGCAATAAAAAGGGGGCGGTGCCCTTGGGCGTTTCAACCGCAACGGCGGGAGGCTCATCGGCGGATAACAATTGCGGAACAAAGGACTGTGGCATGCAAAACTCCGGGGTGGGATAAACCCTCATCCTAGCGCTATCCCACCGCTGGCCCCAAGCCGGGGCTTAGATCAAAAACGCATGATTGCGTGGCCGATCACTCTATGCAGGCTTCCTGCGGCTGATGAACCGCAATATAACGTTGGAAGCGCGACGGTTTTAGCCGGGTGAGATCAACCAACACCAATCCGTCGATGCAGTTGTTGAACGCCGGATCGGTGCCAAAATCAATAAACTGCACCCCGCCCGGCTCACACAGCTCGGTATATTGTTTATACAAGGTCGGGATCGAGCAGCCGATGTTGCTCAGCAGGCTTTTCAGCCGCACCAGATCTTCTTGATAATTATCGCCGGCAAATTGCGCCAAGACCTGCGGCAGCGAAGCCGGATAAGGCTGGCGTGACTGCGCCAACGCGCTTCCCGGTGAGAAATACAGCCGGTAGAAAGCGATCAACAGGTCACGCGCCGCCACCGGCATGCCGCCGGATATGGAGACCGGACCAAACAGATAGCGATACTGCGGGTATTTTGCCAGGTAGGCGCCAATGCCCAGCCACAGGTAATCCAGCCCACGTTTGCCCCAGTAGGCCGGTTGGATAAAGCTGCGGCCCAGTTCGATGCCCTGCGCCAGGATCGGTGCCATATCGCGGTCATAATGGAACAGGCTGTTGCTGTATATGCTTTCCAGGCCCTTGCGCTCCAACTGCTCGGCGGTGGGAATAAAACGGTAGGCGCCGACAATTTCCAGTTCGTCCGCATCCCATAACACCAGGTGATAATAGTCGTCGTCGTAGCTGTCCAGATCGCGCCGACGGCCGGAACCTTCGCCCACCGCACGGAAAGCGATCTCGCGCAGGCGACCTAGTTCACGCAGGATAGGCGTACGAGCCTCATCCTGGCGGCGGTACAGGTAAATGATTTTGCCGTCCGGCGTTACGCCAAGTTGTTCGCAATTTGCCAACGCCTTCTTCAGCTCAAGCCGATCTTCAGGCAGGGCGATGGCCGATTCGCTGGCGAACAACCCTTCCTTGCCCTGGCCCAAACGATAAACGTGACGACGGAAGCGTTCGGCCAAATCTTTGGCGCTGGTGTGGCCATCGTGCCAGTTGGCGAACGGAATGCGGCCGCCAACGCGGATTTTGATACGGCCGCCCTGCTGCTGGAACATTTCACGCACCAGCAACAAGGTGGATAACGGGCGGTAGACCAGCGAGGTGAAGTAAAACAGGTTGCTGTTACGCGCGCTGATGTGGATCGGCACAATAGGCGCCCGCGCCTTGGCCGCCAGGCGTAAGAAACCGGTATGCCAGTGGCCGTCGCGAATGCCTTTCGGACTCATGCGCGACACTTCGCCGGCGGGGAACAAGATCAGCGCACCCTGTTTATCGAGTTGCGCCTGCATGCCTTCAATTTGCTTGCGGCTGGTTTTATAACCCACGTTGTCCACCGGCACGAACAGGCTGCGCAGCGGTTCAATATAGGTCAGCAGTTGGCTGGCGACCACCTTCACATCCGGACGCACCGCCGCGACCGCACGCAGCAACACCAGACCGTCCAGCGAGCCGATGGGATGATTCGCAACCAGCACCACCGGCCCCTGGCTTGGAATATTTTCCAGATCGCCATCCACCAGCTCACAGCTGAGGTTGAAGTAATCGACCACTTGCTCGATCAAATCCAGGCCCTTAAGGTGCGGATAATCGGCGGCAAACTGTTTGAATTCTTTTTCGAAGAGTAAAGTTCTCAGCAGGCTACGCTGCCAGGCAGGGGTCTTGCGGTGTGGAAATGCATCATGCAACAGAGAGTCCAAGCTAAACATCGCGTTATCTCCTGGCTTAGTCGCTGCAAACTTAAGCCAGCGCTATGACCCTAACATGTCAGAAACATGACAGAAAAATGAAATCCCTCAACTATCAGGTATAGCAAATTATTGAAAATTTGGTGGCGAAGAGAAGCCTGTCGCCACCAAAGCCGCATTTTATGCCATCGAAATTAAGGTTTCGATGCGCTGATTTACCACCTCCCGCAGCCGCAACAGCGGCTCCGCCTGATGTGGATAACGTTTAAAAGTGATGTCCATCCCCAACTGTTGTTCAATCAAAGTCTCCACCGTCGCGCGGTCCGTCAGGCTTTCCAGCAACTGTAAGGCTCGCATGTCCTGCAGACCCTGGTGCAGTACCCGCAATCGCAGGGACTCCACCGGCGTCAGTTTCTCACCGGGATAGACCACGAAGGCATCGCCGGAGGGAAAGGCATTGCGGCAATCCGTCACCGCGTAGGGGTTGAGTTGCTCCCGCGAATGACCACTGTTATAGAAGTTGAAGCCCCAATGCAAAAAGCCGGTGATGTTGTAGCGGTAGAGCTGGATCCCCAAAATGCGGTTACGTGCCGAAGGCTGGGCAAAGAAGCGGTTGGCCACCTCGGTTTTTTGTACGCAGCAGTAATAGGCCCACAGGCCTGGCACCCGATTCTCAATAAATGGCTCAATATGATCGGTGGCAGCCACCGGCGTTTCCACCAACCCCTGTTGGTAAAAGGCATAATCAGATAGCGCATCAAAAGTATGAAAACCGGCCAGCAGTGGGCGCAAGGTAGCGCTGGCACGCTGGTAAACGTCGATATTGTCCAGCGTCGGCTCGTCAGAAATATGAAACCACACCCGCTGTTGCAACTGCCGCTCGCGGAACCAGTCGGTCAGCGCCGGCAGCAGAGCCTGTAGAAACTGTTGATACTCTTCGGCGTGGGCATCGGTATGCCATCCGAACAGCGGACTCAGCGTGCCGTCTATCTCCACCATGATTTTCGGCGCGTGTGCCGCCCCCCACTGAGTAAACAGCGGCGCAATTTCAAAGTGCTCAATGCCCTCTTCCTGCGCCATTGCCACCCATTGCGCCAAACGTTGGAAATCAAAGCGGTAGCCCTGCGCAGAGCGCTGTACGCCCACCAGTTGTACGGTGGTACGCTCGCCACCGATGGCGGTATCCAGCGGCGGCGTGAAGATCGGCGTCAACAGCATGTTTACCCCACTGTTAACCGCGGTACGGACAAAGTTGCGTACCGCCAGCCAGTACTCCCGGCTGAACACCGGCAACTGGTAATAATCCGCCAGGCAATCGGAGTGCAGCCATTCGGTGTGCAGCAGGGTTTGCGGTGGCAGCGCGGCCGGGACGATATGTAGCGTCAATGCAGCACTGGCCAGCACTTGCTCGCTGGCCACGTCAAACAAGGTCAGCGTCAGTGGGTAGTCCCCGCCCGCTACTGGCGTTGCCGGTGGGGTTAAGGTCAACCACAGGCTGCCGTAATAATTGCAGGCGGCAAAGAAACGTCGATCGACCAAGGGCATCAGCGGATCGGGAAATAACCCCGGTTCGGTACGCAGATAGTTCTCATCGGTCTCGGCATAACAGGGAAAGTGGCTGGGCACCGATTGCACCTGACGCACGCTGATATACTCCGCCAATGGCCCCTCAATACGATAGCCTAATTCACGACGCGTTTCGTTTCCTGCCCGTTGCAGGCAATAAACGGCCTGCCAGGAAACAGTTTCATTATTAAGACCGCTGAGTTTATTTATCTGCATAATCTGCGGCGAATTATGGCTGTGGAATATCTTTTCCAGGCAATGGGTAAAGGTCAATGAAAGGCGCATAACGGTGAGCTCTCTTTTATTGGGAAATACCGACGAGTGATTTTCAGGCTAAACCCTTTTATCGCTGTAAACAATAGAGCCCATTCAAAAATCGACAACACGCCGTCGCAGCGGCTGCCCTATACGATTTTTTTGTTTATTTGCATCACAAAAATGAAAGATAACCCGGCATGCACAATAAAAATATTTTTAATCCCCATTATGGTGCAAGGGTTATCATTTATTCCTATGACCCCAGTGGCCCGGAATTACTGCCTGGCAGGGCCGAAACCGGCTCAAGAGGTTAACAGATTGTGAACAAGTAACGCTTTCGGTTTAAGCTTCAACCCTTTCGATTTTAACAACAACGAAACATTCATGCCCCTTTTTTGGGCAGATCGGGGCGTATTGACACATTGAAAGTTAAGGGATAGAAAGAATTCACGTTACGAAAATATTTATTCGTCGTTCACCGAGGGGAAAGCAATGTCACCGATAAAAAATACCGGCCGTCTTCTGGCGCACTCTGCCATTGCGGTTGCATTATTATTGCCGACCATGTTATATGCCGCCGATCAAATAACCCTGCGTTACGCCGTGTGGGACAGAAATCAATTACCTGCCGAGCAGGAGATTGCCAAAAGATTTGAAAAAGAAAACCCTAACATTAAAATCTCCATAGAATTAACGCCGTCGGCACAATACTTCGTTAAATTGGATTCCGCCGCCGCAGGGGGGGTCGCGCCAGATATATTCTGGATAAACATGCCTTATTTCGTTCAATACGCCAAAAATGGCATTATGCAACCCTTAACGCCGTATATTACCGGCAGCGGCGTGCAATTAAATAATATCGTCGCCAGTTCGGTTAAAGCCTATCAGTATGATGGGCAGCAAATGGCCATCCCCCGCGACGTTGACTCAATCGCCGTGTGGTACAACAAAAAATTATTCGACCAGGCCGGCGTCAGCTACCCGACCAACGACTGGAGCTGGGATGACCTGAAAAACAAAGCCACCGCGCTGAAAACCGGCTTGAAGGGCAGTGCCTTCCCGCTGGTGATGGATCTGAGCATTGACGGGCAGGACAGCTATATGAACCTGCTGTTCCAAAACGGCAACCACATAGTCCCGAAAGACGGTCAACCCACCGACATCGCTAACGATAAATCAATCTGGGTCTATCAACAGCTGCAATCCATGATGAAAGATGGCTTGATGCCCAGCGCCCAACAGATGAGCGAAGTCAAAACCGAAAACATCTTCCAGTCCAACCGTGCGGCGATGGTGTATGCCGGTTCATGGTTGGCCGCCCCGTTCGCCAACAATCCGCTGATCAACGACCATATCGGCGTGGTCATGATGCCGAAAATCGAGCGCCAGTCCGGCGTGGCGCACAGCCTGGCATTTGCCATGTCCGCCAACAGCGCCCACAAGCAGGAAGCCTGGAAATACATCGAATTTATGAGCTCCGAAGCCTCGCAGACCGAGTTGGCAAAAGCGGTGATCCCGGCCAACAAACTGGCGGCCAAAGCCTGGGCGGCGGAGATCAAAAAAGTCGATGTCACACCTTATATTGACACTCTCAACGTGACCGAAGCCTACCCCACAGCCGGTACCAATACGCCGAAATGGCAAAACATGTGGATTGCCAGCCTGAAGAAAATCTTTATGGGCGCGGATGCCAAAGCCGAGATGGACAAATCGGTCAAGAAGATCGAACGCGTAATGGAGCAGTAATCACCCCGAGCCGGTAGCGCCTGCCCGAAGGCGCACCGGCTGTGGAATACCGCAGAACAGTTACAGGTGAGGAAAGGCAACATGTCGCTGGCAGAAAGCTACGGTGCCCTAAAACAACAAAAAAGTACCCCACGACCCGCACTCAGCCGCCTGGAGCGTGCCGAGCGTTTCTGGGGCTGGGTGATGATCTTGCCGTTGCTGATTGGCTTGACGGTGTTTTACCTGGTCCCCTTTTTACAGAACATCTTTTACAGCTTTACCGACCTCAACCAATTTATGCGCTGGAGCACCCTCAGCGTCGATAACTACGTCAATCTATTTGAAGACGACGACTTTTACACCGCCGCCGGCAATACGCTGTTCTATGTGGTGGTGTGTGTCCCCGTCAGCCTGAGCCTGTCGCTGCTGCTGGCGATTGGCCTGAACCAGAACATTCGCGGCAAGGCGCTGCTGCGCACCCTGCTGTTCTTGCCGGCGGTCACCATGCCTGCCGCCGTGGCGATGGTCTGGCAATGGCTGTTCAACAAGGATTTCGGTCTGATCAACCAGGCGATTGGCCTGCTGGGGATTTCGCCGGTGGCCTGGCTGTCCGACCCGGACGTGGTGCGCATCAGCGTTTCCATCATCATTATCTGGTCGTCGCTGGCGCTGAAAATCATCATTTTGCTGGCCGGGTTACAAAGCATTCCACGTCAACTGTATGAGGCCGCCGATATTGACGGTATCAGCACCCTGCGCCGCTTCTTTTGCATCACCCTGCCGATGATGGTGCCAACGCTGTTCTTCGTTTCGGTGATGAGCTTTATCGAGATCCTGCAAATATTCGACGTGGTGTTCCTGATGTTCGACCGCGCGTTGGTGGAAAGCGACGTGATGACCGTCACCAACCTGTTTTACAAGTATGCCTTTTACCTGCAGGAGAAAGGTTACGCCTCCGCCATCACCGTGGTGCTGTTCGCCGTCACCCTGCTGATCACCCTGATTCAAATGATGATTGGCAAACGCCTGAAAGTCAGCTGAGGAGCCACGACGATGAGCATAAGTAAAAGAACGCTGGTGTATCTATTTATGGTGTTGGCGGCGCTGGCCTCGGTGGTGCCTTTTATCTGGATGCTGGTGACTTCGCTGAAAACCCAGGCCGAGAGCATTCAGATCCCGCTGACGCTGTTACCGGCACACCCCAGCCTGCAGGCCTACGGCAAGGTGATGCGTGAAATTCCTTTCACCGACTTCTATGTGAACTCGCTGCTGGCGACCTTTTTCACCGTCACGCTGCAAATGGTGATCGCCACCATGGCTGCCTACGGTTTCTCTCGCCTGCACTTTCGCGGCCGTGATGCGGTGTTCCTGGTGTGTATTTCGATCCTGATGGTGCCTGGTCAGGCCTTTTTGATCCCGCAGTTTTTGGTGGTGCAGAAACTGGGGTTGGTGAACAGCATCACCGGGCTGGTTTTGCCGGGTATTTTCAGTATTTACGCCACCTTCCTGCTGCGCCAGTTCTTCCTGGCGGTGCCGAAAGAGATGGAAGAAGCGGCGCTGATCGACGGTTACAGCTACTTCGCTATCTTCTGGCGCATCATGCTGCCGCTGATCCGCCCCGGCATTATCGCCTGCATCATCATCAACGGCCTGTGGAGCTGGAACAACCTGATGTGGCCGCTGATCGTCAACACCACCACCGAAAAACTGACGCTGCCGGTCGGGCTGGCATCGCTGTCGAGCCGTGCCGGAGTGGAATACCCGCTGCTGATGGCCGGTGCGCTGATGGCGGTGATCCCGATGCTGATGCTGTTCATTCTTTTCCAACGCTACTTCATCCAGGGCATCGCCAGCGCTGGGGTAAAAGGCTAACCGCGTACACAAGGTAAATAATATGGCCGGTATACAGTTAAACAGTGTGAAGAAGGTTTATCCCAACGGGTTCAAAGCATTGCACGGGATCGATCTGGATATTAAAGACGGCGAGTTTATGGTGTTTGTCGGGCCATCCGGCTGCGCCAAATCCACCCTGCTGCGGATGATCGCCGGGCTGGAGAGCGTCAGTGAAGGCCAGATATTAATCCACGACCGCTGCGTCAACGACACCATGCCGAAAGATCGCGGCATCGCCATGGTGTTCCAGAACTATGCGCTGTATCCGCACATGACGGTCTACAAAAACATGGCGTTTGGCCTGATCGGCAAGGAAAGCAAAGCCGAAATTGACCGCCGGGTGCGGGACGCGGCCGAAAAACTGGAAATCACCAATCTGCTGCAACGCAAGCCGGGCCAGTTATCCGGCGGCCAGTGCCAGCGTGTAGCGGTCGGCCGTGCCATTGTGCGCAAGCCCAAGGTATTTCTGTTCGATGAACCGCTGTCCAACCTTGATGCCAAGCTGCGGGTCTCGATGCGCGTTCAACTGATCGAACTGCACAATCAACTCAAGCAGGAGGGTGCTGCCGCCACCATGGTGTATGTCACCCACGATCAGGTGGAGGCAATGACCATGGGTGACCGCATTTGCGTGCTGAACCGGGGGGCCATTATGCAGGTGGATAAACCGATCAATCTCTACCACCAACCGGCCAACCGCTTTGTCGCCGAGTTTATCGGCAGCCCGTCGATGAACCTGCACGATATGGCGATTACCCGCGGCGCGCAGGGTATCGGGCTGCGCATTGGTGACGAATATCCCCTCGAACTGCCGGCGACGCTGCAAGGACAGTTGGAAAATTACCCGCACCCACGCGTGTGTCTTGGCATTCGCCCGGAGTCTCTGCGGCTGTGTGCGCCCGGCAGCAGTAATTGCTTCCCGGCGAAGATTGTCACTATCGAACGCATGGGCAATGAAGAGTTGCTGCACTGCGAACTGGCCGGACTGCGCTTTGTGCTGCGCATGGCGTCGCAGCCTGACTGGGAGCCACGCCTGGGGGAACAGATCCACCTGGCTTTCGACCTGTCCCGCGCGCACCTGTTTGACGAAATCAGCGGCCAAAACCTCAAATAATTAGATCGGAGAATGTGCAATGTCGTCAGCTCAACAAAATGGTTTTGCCGGCCGCCCGGTTCGGGTACTGGTGATTGGTGCCGGGGCGCGTGGAGAAATTTACTCGCGCTACGCGTTGGCTCACCCGGATTTAATGCAGGTGGTCGCAGTGGCCGAGCCACGTGACGTCTACCGTCAGCAATTTGTCGAACAGCACGCTATCGCGGCGGACAAGGTGTTCACCGACTGGCGGCAGGCCGCCGACGCAGGCAAATTGGCCGATGCGGTGCTGATCTGCACTCAGGATACCCTGCACCTCGAACCGGCACTGGCCTTCGCCAAACAGGGTTATGCCATGCTGCTGGAGAAACCGCTGTCGCCGGACGCCAGCGAATGCCGCACCATCGTCGAGGAAGTGGTGCGCCAGAAGCTGATTTTCTCCGTCGGCCATGTGCTGCGCTATACGCGCTACACCCAAAAACTGAAGCAACTGCTGCGCGATAACGTGATTGGCGACATCGTCAGCCTGCAACATCTGGAGCCGGTGGGCTACTGGCACCAGGCGCACTCCTTCGTGCGTGGCAACTGGCGTAACGACGGTGAAGCCGCCTTTATGCTGCTGCAGAAGTCCTGCCACGACATCGACTGGATCCGCTACATCATGGAATTGCCCTGCGAGCAGATCAGTTCATTCGGCGGCCTGCGCCATTTTCGCCAGGAAAACCAACCGGCCGGGGCAGCAGATAATTGCCTGGACTGCGCGGTGGAAGCCAGTTGCCCCTACTCCGCCAAACGCATCTACCTGGGTGACGACCACAAGGCGACACCGGGTTTCCTGCGAGTGTTGACCCCAGAAGTCAGCCAGCCGCATCTGCAGGCGGCGCTGCGCGACGGTCAGTATGGCCGCTGCGTTTATCGCTGCGACAATAACGTGGTCGACCATCAGGTGGTCAACATGCAATTTGCCGGTGGCCGCACCGCCTCCTTCACCATGACCGCCTTTACCCGGCTGGAAGATCGCCAGACCCGTATTTTCGGCAGCCATGGCTGTCTTGAGGGAGACGGACGCTACATCCGCATTACCTCATTCGTCGACGACAGTGAAAAGGTCTACGACGTCGATGAGGCCGAAGATCTGCACGCCATGTCCGGTCACGGCGGTGGCGATTACTACCTGATGCAGCATTTTATCGGCGCCATTCGCACCAACGATCCTTCACAGGTGCTGTCCGGCCCGGCAGAAACGCTGGAAAGCCACCTGATGGTGTTTGCGGCGGAACGCGCACGCCGCGAATCTGCAGTGATCACCCTGAGTGGAGCCTGAAAACGTGGAAATATCACAGATGCGCTACGGTTTCGATATCGGCGGCACCAAGATCGAGATGGCGGCCTACGACCGGCAGCTCAGACAGGTACTGTGCCAGCGAGTCACGACTCCCACCGGTAATTATCGCGAGTTCTTGTCCTGCATCCATCAATTGGTCGACAGTGCCGACAGCCAACTGCACACCCAGGGCAGTATCGGCATCGGTTTACCGGGCGTGACCGACCCGCGCAGCCGCCGACAGTTGGCGGTTAACGTCCCCTGCCTGACCGGCCACTGTCTGGCAGACGATTTGGCACAAGAGTTGGCGCGGCCGGTTGAGATTGAAAACGACTGCCGCTGCTTCGCCCTTTCCGAAGCCAGCACGCCGCAAACCGAGCATCTGGCGCTGGTGTTCGGCGCCATTATCGGTACCGGGGCCGGCGGCGGCCTGGTGATGAACAAGCAGTTGCATAAAGGCCGCAATGGGCTGGCAGGCGAATGGGGCCACACGCCTATCTCCGCCCAGTTGGCGCAGCGCTACGATTTACCGCTGTTTACCTGCAACTGTGGGCTGACCGGCTGCTTCGAACGTTACGTTTCCGGCAGCGGTCTGCTGGCGCTGAGCCGTCATTTCGGCCACCCGGCCGACCACGTACCGGCGTTGATCGCCAGTTATCGACAGGGCGACCCGTTGGCTCGGCGACTGATGGCAATGTACGTCGACATTCTGGCCAGTGCGCTGGCTGGCCTGCAACTGTTGTTGGATGTAGATGCTTTTGTGCTGGGTGGCGGCCTGTCCAACGTCGGCGAGCTGTATTCACTGCTGCCCCCGGCCATGAGCCATTGGCTGTTGCCCGGTACCGAACCGGCGGCAATCTACCCGCCGGTGCACGGCGACAGCAGCGGTGTACGAGGAGCCGCGTTATTACGCCAAAGCTGGCAATAAAAAATAGTGAAAAGACCGCCAGGAAAAAATCAGTGCCGCAGCTTTCATCCTGCTTTTGGCAAATTAACCCAGGCGGCAAGTTGCCGCCTGATAAATAACGGATTACGGCTTTTCACTTTATTTCCAGGCAGCTTTCGGTTGAGGGCCAATCGAAAGGCTTTTTAAATATAAGCAACTGATACATATGGTTTTTTATAAAATAACCGATTGCATTTCACTGTTTCGTTTGCTGTAATTCGCCACGAACAACTGAAAGCACTCCTGCCAGATTAACTGCGACGCATTGCGCCGCGGCCGGGTATGGCTACAGCTAAATCAGGAGTCACGCGTTAATGATCAATACCCTAAAACGACGGGAATTAATTATCGACCAGCTTTGTCGCGAAGGCTCAGTGCGCGTCGAGCAACTCAGCGCCCAGTTTTCGGTTTCCAGCGTCACTATCCGTAGCGACCTGCGCCAACTGGAAAAAAGCGGCTGTGCGGTCCGTGCCTATGGCGGCGCAATGCTCAATAAGCAGTTCGCCTTCGATCGTCCGCTACAGGACAAGGGGCGCCTCAATCGCGACGTGAAATACGCCATTGCCTGCGCGGCGGCGGAACTGGTCAACGACGGCGATGCCATCATTCTCGACTCCGGTTCGACCACCAGCCAAATGGCGCAGCAGCTGGTCGGTAAAAAGGATCTCGTGGTGATGACCAATGCGCTGAATATCGCTTTCGAACTGGCCAACAACGAACAGGTTGACCTGATGGTGGTAGGCGGCAGCGTACGACGCAAATCCTGGTCTTTGTATGGCCCGGCCGCCGAGCAACACATGCGTCAGTTCCGTTTCGACAAGCTGTTTCTCGGCGTCGACGGCTTCGACCTGATTAGCGGCATCACCACGCCGGATCCCGGTGAAGCGCAACTCAACCGCGCCATGTGCGACGTAGCGCGTGAAGTGATCGCCGTAGCGGACGCCAGCAAGTTCGGCCGCACCAGCTTTTGCATGATCCGTGAAATCGGCCAAATCCAGCGTTTGGTCACCGACAGCCGCATCCCGGAAAGCTACCTGCATGCGCTGAACCATTTAGGGGTCGACGTGATTATCGCCGACCGTTAACCGAGGTTTTTAAGGAGTTTCAACATGAACGGTTATTTTGCTTACGATGCGGGCTGGCTGGAGCAACGACATGCGCTGCATACCGCACGTGAGATCTGGCAGCAGCCGGACTTATGGGCCGCCCTGCACCGGCAATTGCAGGAGCAACAAACGCTGTGGCAGCCTTTCCTTGCCCCGCTGCTGGCTAACCCGCGCCTGCAGATTGTCCTGTGCGGCGCAGGTAGCTCAGCCTTTGCCGGTCGGGCATTGGCACCCTGGCTGCGCGAGAAAACCGGTCGCGACGTGGTGGCCTACGGCACCACCGATATTGTCGCCAACCCGCACCAATATCTCGACCTGACTCGCCCTACGCTGCTGGTGTCTTTCGCTCGCTCCGGCAACAGCCCGGAAAGCGTGGCAACGGTGGAGCTGGCCGATCAACTGCTGCCGGAAAGCTATCACCTGATGCTGGTGTGCAATCCGGACAGCCAGTTGGCGCAATATGCCCATCAACGCGATAACGTCTGTTCGCTGGTGATGCCACAGGGTTCCAACGATCAAAGCTTTGCCATGACCTCCAGTTTCAGCTGCATGATGCTGTCCGCCGCGCTGTTGCTCGGCCCCTATTCCCTTGCCGAGGCACAACGGCCTCTGACGGCCATGGTGGAGCGCTGCCGCGAACTGCGTGAAACCCTGCAACCGCAGGTGAAGGCGTTGGCTGCCAGCGGTTTCCGGCGTTATATCACGCTGGGCGGCAGCTGTTTCACCGGGCTGGCGGAAGAGGCTTCGCTGAAGATGCTGGAGCTGACGGCCGGGCAGATCGTTACCCGTTACGACTCGCCGCTCGGCCTGCGCCATGGCCCGAAGTTTATGGTCGACAACCAAACCCTGGTCCTGCTGATGTTCTCCAGCGGCGACTATGCCCGCCAGTACGATCGCGATCTGTGGAACGAGCTGCAACGCGACGGCCTGGCAATGCAGATGGTCGGCCTGACCGGCAATACTCAGGCGCTTTGTGAACAAATGCTGAACCTGCACCACGCCGAAGATGACGTCTGGTTGCTGTTCCCTTATCTGTTATTCACCCAGATGCTGGCCTTTGAAAGTTCGCTGGCACTTGGCCTGACGCCGGATAACCCATGCCCGACCGGAGAAGTTAACCGGGTGGTTAAAGGCGTTACTATTTACCGTTACCCGTCATCTGTGGCGTAAGGAATCTCTATGTACCTGATATCCAACCGCGAAATGCTGCTAAAAGCGCAGCGCCAGGGTTATGCCGTGCCGGCGTTCAACGTGCATAATCTTGAAACCGTGCAGGTGGTGGCGGAAACCGCTGCCGAACTACGCTCACCGGTGATCATGGCCGGTACGCCCGGCACCTTCAGCTATGCCGGCACCGACTATTTGATCGGCATCTGTCAGGCCGCCGCTCATCGTTACGATCTGCCGTTGGCGCTGCATCTGGACCACCACGAAGAAATGGATGACATCGAATATAAGGTCAAAAGCGGTATCCGTTCGGTAATGATCGACGGCTCACACCTGCCATTCGCACAGAATATTGCCAAGGTGGCCGAAGCCGTGGCACTGTGCCACCGCTACGGAGCCAGCGTGGAGGCTGAACTGGGACGACTCGGTGGGCAGGAGGACGACCTGATTGTCGATTCGACTGACAGTTTCTTTACCGACCCGGCCGCCGCGCGCGAATTTGTCACCGCGACCGGCATCGATTCGCTGGCGGTGGCGATTGGCTCCGCCCATGGCCTGTACCACGGCGAACCTAAACTGGATTTTGATCGTCTGGCGCTGATCCGCGAACAGGTCGATATCCCGCTGGTGCTGCACGGGGCCTCCGGCATTCCTGAAGCCATGGTGAAACGCGCCATTTCACTGGGCGTCTGCAAGGTCAACGTGGCGACCGAACTCAAAATTGCCTTTGCCGATGCGGTGAAGAGCTATTTCTCCCAGCACCCGGACGCCAACGACCCGCGCAAGTATATCGTGCCTGGCAAACTGGCGATGAAGGAGGTGGTGGCCGAGAAAATCCGCATCTGCGGCAGCAGCGGTATGCTGTAACTCAGCATAAATCACCACAGCTGGCCGCCGCTTAAGATTCAATGGCGGCCAAACCCAATTTTTTTACCGTGACAGAGTTCACAGCCCACCCGCTATATCCGCCTGCAAATCATTAAGCCGTCTTCAGCATGATCTAAATCATGGTTTTTCCCGCCCCCCTCCCTATTATCAAATCTATTGGCACTAAAAATTAAGAATAGTATATAAACCATTCAAAACGGAGATTAGTGGAATTTGGATCAGGATGACATTCAACATACCCGTTTAATGTTTATTTAATTGGAGTCAATTATTTTTCATTTCATTTTAAAAAGGAATTAATAATGAACTATTCTCGCATAGCTTTGGTACTCCTGGCCCTTCTTCCAGCGACCTTGCAGGCAGCGCAGGGCTACAACAGCCGCGTGGCTTCTGGCACCATCCGTTTTACCGGCGAAATCACAGCGCCAGCCTGCACTATCAAACATCTGAATGAAGGGATCGTTTCTAATTGCTCTGGTATAACTTTAGCCAATGGCAAGAGTCCTGGCATTAGCTCATTAAACAACATGTCGCCTGAACTGGTTTCCAACGTGACAACCGAAACCATTAATAATAACCAAAAACTAAAGAACATCATAATCAGCTATAAATAACCTGCGTTACTTTATTAATAACTCAGGTTACTTTTATTAATCACCTGCGAAACTTTTTTAGTATTAATTTTGACTCAATTAAATAAACTTATTGAAGATTTGTAAATTTATTTTATACATTTGCGGCATAAAGCGACACACCACATTCATGCTCACAGTATGGGCAACCCGAGGTTGCCCATCTTCATGTCCGGAATCCGCCATCGCTCCCCCGCATTTCGTGCAATAATCCCCTCATCAAACGAGAGGAGAGTTCACATGCAGACCTTTTTTATTGACCGTATGGCGACGCCGGTAGGCGAACTGGTGCTGATTGCCGATGAGCAGGACCGCTTGCGCGCCATCGACTGGACTGAGCATGAAGTACGCCTGATGAAGCTGCTGAATACTCATTACCGAGCCGATCGTTTTCAACTGATAGACAAACACAACCCCGGCGGCCTGACCGAAGCGATGCAACGCTATTTTTCGGGTGAATTGGATGTCATTGATCAGTTGCCGGTAATGACCGCCGGTACCGAATTCCAGCGCAGCGTCTGGCAGCAACTGCGCCAAATCCCCTGCGGGGAAATCATTACCTATGGCGAACTGGCGAAACGCATAGGTCGCCCGACCGCTTCACGCGCGGTGGGTATGGCTAACGGCTCCAACCCTATCAGCATCGTGGTGCCCTGCCACCGGGTGATTGGTTCGCAAGGCGCCTTGACCGGCTATGCCGGTGGCGTTCAGCGCAAGCAGTGGCTGCTCAAGCACGAAGGCTATTTGCAAAACGATCTGCTTTAATCCCACCGCAGCCGATACATCGCAAGATACCCCGGCTGCGGTAAGCGTTACGTATTGATGTAAGTAGCAAAGAAATCAAAACATTTCAGGCCACTACAGGATATTCGGCGGCATGTTTGCGCAAAATTCGCACAGAGTGCCCCCGTTGTTATTAATGCTACCCTTATCACCTGCCGGAAAAGATGTTAAAATTGACGCATATCAATTATTGAATGAGCGTAATCTATGATCCCGGAAAAACGCGTGATTCGTCGTATCCAGTCTGGTGGTTGTGCGATCCATTGTCAGGATTGCAGTATCAGCCAACTGTGTATTCCTTTTACTCTTAATGCCCATGAGCTGGACCAGCTCGACAACATTATCGAAAGGAAGAAGCCTATCCAGAAGGGCCAGACCTTGTTCAAGGCCGGCGATGAACTGAAATCGCTGTACGCTATCCGCTCCGGGACCATCAAAAGTTATACCATTACCGAGCAAGGCGATGAGCAGATCACCGGTTTCCACCTGGCGGGCGATCTGGTTGGTTTTGACGCCATTGGCGGCCTGAAGCACCCAAGCTTCGCTCAGGCGCTGGAAACGTCCATGGTGTGTGAGATCCCGTTCGAAACCCTGGATGACCTGTCCGGTAAAATGCCGAATCTGCGTCAGCAGATCATGCGCCTGATGAGCGGCGAGATTAAAGGCGATCAGGACATGATCCTGCTGTTGTCGAAGAAAAATGCCGAAGAGCGCCTGGCCGCATTCGTCTATAACCTGTCGCGCCGCTTTGCAGAACGCGGTTTCTCACCGCGTGAGTTCCGTCTGACCATGACCCGTGGCGACATCGGCAACTACCTTGGTCTGACGGTAGAAACCATCAGCCGTCTGCTGGGCCGCTTCCAGAAAAGCGAAATCCTCAGCGTTAAAGGTAAATATATTACCATCGAAAACGTCGACGCCCTGTCGGTGCTGGCCGGTACGCCACGCATTAACGTGACCGTAAACGCCTGATCCCAAGCTGGGTTAGTAATTCAACAGAATTATTGACCCAGCACATCTCTGCCGCTGTTCTGTTTTTCAATGTTGGGTTACTCTGTAAATTGACAGACTGTTGATTTTCAGCTGTAAGGAGGCCCTATGGCGAAGTATCAGAATCTTCTGGTGGCTATTGACCCCAATCAGGACGATCAACCGGCGCTGCGTCGGGCGGTTTACCTGATAAAACGGAACGGCGGGCGTATCAAAGCCTTTCTTCCTATCTATGACTTCTCTTACGAGATGACGACCCTGCTCTCCCCCGACGAACGGACGGCGATGCGGCAAGGCGTTATCAGCCAACGCGCCGCGTGGATTAACGAGCAATGCCGTTTTTACCTCGACGAAGGCGTTCCTATTGAAATCAAAGTGGTCTGGCATAACCGCCCTTATGAAGCGATTATTCAGGAAGTGATCGCCAGCAAGCACGATCTGCTGTTAAAAATGGCGCATCAGCACGACCGCCTCGAATCCGTTATTTTCACCCCCACCGACTGGCATCTGTTACGAAAATGCCCTTGCCCGGTGTGGATGGTCAAGGACCAACCCTGGCAGGAAGGCAGCAAAGCGGTGGTGGCGGTCAATCTGGCCAGCGAAGAACCCTACCATGACCCATTGAACATCAAGCTGGTACAGGAAACCGTTGAACTGGCGCAAAACGTCAACCAAACCGAAGTTCACCTGGTCGGCGCCTACCCCGTTACCCCCATCAATATTGCTATCGAACTCCCGGACTTTGACCCCAGCGTCTACAACGACGCCATTCGCGGGCAGCACCTGATCGCCATGAAGGCGTTAAGGCAAAAATTCGGCATTAAAGAAGAATTTACCCACGTTGAAAAAGGCCTGCCGGAAGAGGTGATCCCCGATTTGGCCGAGCACTTGCAGGCGGGTGTGGTGGTATTGGGTACCCTGGGGCGCACCGGCATTTCGGCGGCGTTTATCGGTAACACGGCAGAACATGTGATCGACCATCTGAAATGTGACCTGCTGGTGATTAAGCCGGAAAACTTCAACTGCCCCATCGAAGTCGATGAAGACGATGAACACGACGACGAGGACTGATTTTCGGGCATAAAAAAACACGGGCCAATTAAGGCCCGTGTTTTTTATTGGCTGCGGTTAAGCCTGCAACGCTCTCAGTATCGCTTCCACACTCTCTTTGGCATCGCCAAACAGCATCTGGGTGTTCTCTTTAAAGAACAGCGGGTTCTGCACGCCGGCATAGCCGGTGTTCATCGAACGCTTAAAGGCAATCACATTCTGCGCTTTCCACACTTCCAGCACCGGCATACCGGCGATTGGACTGCGCGGATCTTCCAGTGCGGCCGGGTTCACCGTGTCGTTGGCGCCGATCACCAGCACGGTGTCGGTATCAGCGAAATCGTCATTGATTTCATCCATTTCCAGCACCACGTCATATGGCACCTTGGCTTCGGCCAACAGCACGTTCATATGGCCCGGTAAACGCCCGGCAACCGGATGAATGCCGAAACGCACCTTGATACCACGAGCGCGCAGTTTCTCGGTGATTTCTGCCACCGGATACTGCGCCTGCGCTACCGCCATGCCGTAGCCTGGGGTGATGATTACCGACGTGGAGTTTTTCAACTGCTCGGCAACTTCTTCCGCGGTGGTTTCGCGATACTCGCCCATTTCTTCCGCATTACCGGTCGAAGAGCCATCGGTACCGAAGCCTCCGGCGATCACGCTGATAAACGAACGGTTCATCGCCTTACACATGATGTAAGACAGGATGGCCCCCGAAGAACCTACCAACGCACCGGTCACGATCAGCAAATCGTTGCTCAACATAAAGCCCGCTGCCGCTGCCGCCCAACCCGAATAGGAGTTGAGCATCGACACCACGACCGGCATGTCTGCACCGCCGATGGAAGCCACCAGATGCCAGCCAAACGCCAGCGCGATAGCGGTCATCAGCACCAGTGCCACCGCTTGCCAACCCACGCTGTCGGCGCGAACAAACACCACCAACAGGACGAAGGAAACCACCAGTGCCGCCAGGTTCATTTTGTGTCGGTTTGGCAACGCCAGCGGTTTGGAAGAGATGATGCCGCGCAGTTTGCCGAACGCGACAATCGAACCGGTGAAAGTGACCGCACCGATAAAGATGCCGAGGAACACTTCGGTCAGATGGATATTCTCCATCACCGGCTCCATCGACGCGCCGTGATCCAGGTAGCTGTTCAGGCCCACCAACACCGCCGCCAGGCCAACGAAACTGTGCAACACCGCCACCAACTCCGGCATTTCGGTCATTTCGACTTTTTTCGCCAGATAGACGCCGATGGAGCCACCGATAATCATCGCAATGATGATCCAACCCACGTTGCCGGAATCCGGCCCGAGGATGGTGGCAATCAACGCAATTGCCATCCCGGCGATGCCAAACAGGTTGCCCTGCTTCGACGTTTCATGGCGCGACAGACCGGCCAGGCTGCAAATAAACAAAATAGCGGCAACAATGTATGCAGCTGTAACTAATCCTCCAGACATGTGCTACCCCTTAGTTCTTGCGGAACATCTTCAGCATGCGCTGAGTGACGGTGAATCCACCAAAAATATTGATGCTGGCAATCAGCACGGCGATGAAGGAGAGGAAACTCACCCAGCCGCCGTGACCAATTTGCAATAACGCACCGACCACGATAATCCCTGAGATCGCATTGGTGACCGACATCAACGGGGTATGCAATGCATGGCTGACGTTCCAAACCACGTAGTAACCCACCACGCAGGCCAGCGCAAACACGGTAAAGTGAGACAGGAACTCTTTTGGTGCGGCGTTGGCCAGCCAGCCAAACAGGATGATGGCCAGCGCCATCAGGCCATATTTCAACCATGGCGAAACCGGTTTTGCCGCCGGTTTGGCGACCGGTGCCGCTGCCGGTGCCTGTTTAGGCTGGGCAGAAACCTGGATTGGCGGTGCCGGCCAGGTGACTTCGCCACTGCGCACCACGGTAACGCCGCGGATCACGGTATCTTCAAAATCAACGTCAATTTCGCCGTTTTTCTCTTTCGACAGCAATTTCAGCAGGTTAACCAGGTTGGTGCCGTAAAGCTGTGAGGATTGAGTCGGCAGGCGGCTTGGCAAATCGGTATAGCCAATGATTTTCACGCCGTTGTCTGTCACGGTCACGCGGTCGGCCACGGTCAGTTCACAGTTGCCACCGTTTTGCGCCGCCAGATCGACGATCACGCTACCCGGTTTCATCGAAGCCACCATCTCTTTGGTGATAAGCTTCGGTGCGGGTTTGCCCGGGATCAACGCGGTGGTGACAATAATGTCGACCTCGGCCGCCTGGGCGGCGAACAGCGCCATCTCGGCCTTGATAAAGGCTTCGGACATCACTTTGGCATAGCCATCGCCGCTGCCCGCCTCTTCCTCAAAATCCAGCTCGAGGAATTCAGCGCCCATGCTCTGCACTTGCTCTTTGACTTCCGGGCGGGTGTCGAAGGCGCGAACAATCGCCCCCATGCTGCCTGCGGCACCGATGGCCGCCAGGCCCGCTACGCCGGCACCGATAATCATTACCTTGGCGGGTGGAACCTTACCGGCAGCGGTGATTTGCCCGGTGAAGAAGCGGCCAAACTCATGCGCGGCCTCAACGATCGCACGGTAACCGGCGATGTTGGCCATTGAGCTCAGTGCGTCCATGGATTGTGCGCGTGAGATACGCGGTACAGAATCCATCGCCATCGCAGTGACGTTGCGAGCGGCCAGCTGTGCGATCAGCTCCGGGTTTTGCGCCGGCCAGATAAAGCTGACCAGGGTGCTGCCCTCGCGCATTAACGCGATCTCGTCCTCAAGCGGTGCGTTAACTTTCAAAATCAGATCTGACTGCCAGACATCCGCGGTGTCAGTGATTGTTGCCCCAGCGGCTTCATAAGCGCTATCGTCAAAACTTGCCAGTTTACCCGCCCCGCTTTCAATCGCGACGGTAAAGCCC
>RCUM01000041.1_pt1 | contig 134303 bp, 128 predicted proteins | sample 2166141 | NCBI WGS metagenome assembly RCUM01 (sample SAMN09932756, study PRJNA488358) | compost metagenome | isolation source: compost soil in crotonic acid-enriched | place: Germany: Experimental Botanical Garden | reverse complement strand
GAGTATGCCGGATGATCTCTAAATGTGAATGGCACGATTATGCGGGATACTTACAGATGCATCCTGTTCCGACATATAACGCCAGCAGGATATTGAGTGTCAGCTGTTTTCTGTCAAAGCGGTCTTTCTTCAAGAAAAGCAGGTGTAGTGGATCAATAAACATAACAGCCCCCTTCCCTAGAAATAGTCCAGTTTGAAACGAATAATTGAGCTGTAATCTCCGGCATGAAGATGTTCATGATTACCCTCGAGCCGCAGGGTATACTTCATTTCCGTCGCACCAGCCTCAAGGATGTGCATATTCATCGGGTTACCAGGCTCGGCAATCTCACCGAACGCATCCGCAATTTGAAGCCCAATTCCTCTGGCCTGGCCCTGAATGCCAAATAATCCGCGAGAGGTAGTTGAACCATCGAACGTTACCTGAAAGGCATACCAGTCGGGCAATGCTGGGTTTTGATGTTGTAATGTGCAGTTTATAAGACTAATACTGAATGGAACTTCAGGCCCCCGACCATCCCGAAGAATTTGAGCAATCGGAAGTGGTGGCATTTCAATTGACTGATATAAACTGCCCGTATCTATTGCACACGCAGTATCAATAATACTGCCCTGCATACTTACCCGCCCCCGTGCCCCTTGCGAGGCCCAGGTATTTCCACAGAAAAATAAAATAATTCCCGCGAAAATGCCGCTCCACAGATAAATATCTTTCCTCAACATGAAATAATTCCTCTTATCGAGGGGCATCAGAAAGACTGGCCACCACCGGAATACGATGCTGCTATAACCGGGGCGGCCATACTAACTTACTGGTAATCCATCACGAAGTTAGCAACGGAGCTGAATGCACCGGCAATTACGGAGGTAGTAGAACCCACAACGTAAGCCTGGAATTCCAGTTCGTTATCGCCATCAGCCAGAGTCATAGGAGTAGAAGCGCTGTTTGGTTCAATCGCCACGCCACCCAGGTCGGTGATCGCAACACCAACACCGCCACCAGCAGTACCAGTGGTTGCGAAGGTTTTATCCAGGGTGCCAGCAGAGTCACCAGCGATACCGTTGAAAGCAACGGTCGCGGTAGAACCTACAGAAGTGTCACAGTCGTGCAGCTTAATGCTGAAATCTACTGGAGAGGATTTCTTACCACCTTCCAGTGCGTGTTTAGCAATTGCGCCCATCTGAACGGTTTGGTCAAGGCTATCGGAGTCAATAGAGCAAGCAGCTTCGATAACAGTGCCTTCAAATTTGATTTTACCGTGACCCTGGTCAGCGTCAGCATGTGCAGCGCCAGTTACCATTGCTGAAGCCATAGCTACCGCACAAACAATTTTTTTCATGTTCATTTATAATTCCCTGCTTTCCTAAATCTTGTTTACCGAAATGATATATGCTCAGATTCATATCACCTTGTTACAGGCAATATGTTTACGCACCCCAATTAAGGAGCGAAATAAATATAAAGAAGTAATAAATGAATGTTTAGAACTTCCCAGAAGAAACAATTCTTTTCTTTGGAATTCTTTACATATCTAAGCGGGATGAATTTTCACACTGAGGGTTAATATTGTCAAACGAGCGCAGGTCAAAAAAAACATTCATAACTCGCTGATTACAAAGTCATTTAACAAAATAAATACATGTCAGAAAAAAGCAGAAAGACGATTCATCTGAGAACACGACACTCTCGTCCTATTTATCAGGTTTTTTCGACTGGAATGGAGAAAAACAACAGCACAAAACACCATAATAGAACGACATTGCAGCTCATAACATTTAGATCACAGAAAAACTCAAAATTTAAAACATATCGCGCATAAAATTCAATCAAAAGAAATGAATCTGGTAAGTCATTGATTTAAAGTCATTTAACCCAAATGATGGCATAAAAACTTTAAATTTATGTTGACCGAGTGTGGCGGCAAGTAACATATGCGAAGAAAAATAACAACAATCATTATCTTTTAAGGAAGGGGAAGAAATATAATCATGTGACGATGAGTTATTCCTGTTCGCTCTGATTTAAAAATGATTCGATTTAATGTGCGGAAATCTCACTGTGCTTCAACACAGACTCTCAAACAGGATATTTCTGGTCATTCAGATTTCAATCTAATAACTGAAGCAAGCATTCCCTCTTACCTCCCAGCTATCCCTCCATATACTCTTCCCGAAATTTCGAAGAAAAAGCCAGGACGTTATTTTCTTAATCACCCTGAGTTTACAGCGCCAGCAACCTGCCCATCAGGAACAATGACATCTCACTTCAGATTCAATGAAAATGTTGAGAGCACTCAGCAACAGCCGAGGGAACACCATTGTGATCACCTCTAACCCTGCATTTTCCCCATCGTGATGGACGGCGGTCGCAGCGCGATCATGCAGGATGAAGAAGATCTCTGAGGCATTTCATTAACAGGCTGGCACACCTTGCGCCAGCCATTGCGGCCAGATGGCGGCCCAGTCTGAACCATGCCCCATGCCGCTCACCCCGGCCGTGCGAGCACAGTTCCCGCCGACCGCCTGTACAAAGCGGCGGGCGACGTCGGAGGGAACCGTTTTGTCCGCGTCGCCGCTAAGATGAAGCTGCGGGATATGGCGTAGCGCCGCTGCGTTATCGATGGCATTCAATGCACCCGGCATCGCGCTCACGTGATGCAATGCATTCACATAAGCGACATCCAGATTCCCCGCCACGGTGCGTAGCGAGCGCACGTCCTTTCGCCGTTCCGCCAGCAGCGCCGCGATATTTCCGCCGCCCGAATATCCCGTTAAATCAAGCTGAACGCCTGGATAGCGCGCCACAAACCGATCAATCGCCTCGTTCATTGCTTCGAGTACTTCCGCTGAAAACCGATCTTCCGTCCACCAGCGCACGCTGCAATCGGCGGGTAACGCAGGCCCGACGAACTGGCAAGGCCGGGCAAGATACAGCACGTTTGCGCGGGTATCGGTGGCGGCCAGCGTCAATCCCACCGGATTGTGCGGTGTAGGATCGTCCGAGGGCCGCGTACGGCTTTGCCAGGCAAAACCATCTCCTTCGATATAGACATGCAGTGACGTTGCCGGGGGCGTGATTCGGCTCCAGGTGACGATTAAAAATGAGGAGGTCTGCACATTCTCTCTGGTAAGACCTGATTGTTTTGCAATTTGGCTGGCAACGCTTTGGCGATCGACAGAAGTACAGCCTGCGAATAAAAAAGATAAATTAATCAATAAGGCTGCAACCAATATATTCCGCCTGACCTGCATATCAATGAATCGCCTTAAGTAAAATTAATAACAACACAAATTTTAGGTATTTATTTCGCCTGTAAATAATTAAGCAAACCTTATTGTTTTTTGCAACAAATTGTATATTCTGCGCCCGAACAATATCGGATTAATCCGAAGTTTATCCATCTGCAATTGACAACTATCGCAACTTTGTGACGGCACACCATGAGAAAAAAATATCTTAGCCAGCTGATTTCTTTGCTGGTAGCTTCGACAGCGGCGCAGGGGCTGCTGACCACCCATTCTATCGCAGCAGCAGACGTTATCATCGACGCCCCCATGTCTGACCTTCAGGTTCTGGGTTCGAATGATGTTATTCACGTCACCGACACCGGCTCTCTCAACGGCGCGCCGACCACCGCATTAACCCTTAACCCAGGGGCCTCGATCAACACCTTCATTAACGACGGTGTGCTCACTGATAATAACCTTCTTAATCTGCCCTCCAACCTGAACATTGTTCAAATTAACGGTGCAGTGGGTACCTTTGAAAACAACGGAACCATTCAAAGCATTACTCAATACCACAATGGCAGTATTGTCGAGCTGGGTTCACCGGCCGTGGTGGATAATTTTATTAACCGCGGCACGATTCAAAATTCGCTGAACAATCTGAATATCGGTATGGATAATACCGGCTCCGTCGAAAATAACGGCCATATTCTTAATCTGACAAATACCGAAACCGGAACCATTACCGGTTATCGCGGTATTAATAACCTCGGCACCATTGATAGCTTAACCAATGCGGGCGTGATTACCGCCGCGAATAATAATTTCATGCCGATGCCGGGGCAAAACGGGGCGATTTATAACCGCGGATTAATTGGCACCTTGCATAATACCGGCACGCTCCAGACCGGCACCCTTAACTATTTCGGCAGCGCCGGAGTCATCAACTGGGGCACCATCAACACCCTCATTAATGACGATTTGATCAGCGGCAGCGCAGATGCGATCACCAACTACGGTAACATCGGCACCATTGAAAATAATGGCCGCATCGCCGCGATCAACAACGGTATTTTCGCCAACAGCTCCGACGGCAACATCATCAGCGAAATCGTCAACAACGGCGAAATCACCGGCGGGTATTATGGGATTTATCTTTCCAGCTACAGCAACCTGAATCCAGCCACGCAAATCATCAACAACGGTATCCTGAACGGCGGCAATTCTGCCCTGTATATCTATACGGATACCAACGCCAGCGCGGAAGTCACCCTGACCAACAGTGGCCTGGTGAAGGGCGATATTTACTCCCAAAGCACCACGCCGCTCACTATCAACGGCGGCACGACCACCACGGGAACCCTGACCGGCCAGAACGGGACAGGCACCATCACCAGCCAGCGCTCAGACGTCATCTTTGGTACCGGTTCGCTGGTGCTGAACGACAACGTGAATGCGGCGACCGTGCAGAACCGTGGCGCGTCGTTGCAGGTGAACTCGGACATTACGATTACCGGGGATTACCACCAGAAAGCCGCCGCGGCGCTGATCTCTGGCATCTCCGACCTGGCGAGCCAAAACGGAATTGTAACGGCCGATACCGGCTATGGCCGCCTGAACGTCAGCGGCAATGCCACCATTGACGCGGGTTCCAGCGTCAATCTGCTGCGCACAGGTGCCACTTATCAGTTCGCTGAAGGCCAGCGTTATGTGGTGATCACTGCCGCCGGCGCAGGCACTGACTACCACGCGGATCAGCTGAACTATGAAGCAGTAGGCTATCGCGGTGCGGTGAGTGGTTCAGTCTACGAAGACGGTGCGAACAAGGCGCTGGTGCTCACCGTCGGTGCAGAGCCGGTTGTCGTTCCCCCGGTAGTGACGCCTCCAGTTGTGACACCACCGGTCGTCACACCGCCAGTTGTCACTCCTCCGGTTGTTACACCACCGGTCGTCACACCGCCAGTTGTCACTCCTCCGGTTGTGACGCCGCCGGTCGTCACACCACCTGTTGTCACACCACCTGTTGTCACGCCACCTGTTGTGACTCCACCAGTTGTTACACCGCCAGTTATTACGCCTCCGGTTGTCACGCCGCCGACTCAGCCAACGCCGAAACCAGGGCTGGCGACCATCCCGAGCGCCACCGCCGCACTGGGCGGTCTGGCGAGCTATACCGGTATTTCGTCGCCACAACTGCTGGATCTGTATAACGCCTCGTTAGCGATTCAGGGGAAAGACGAAGCCAACCGCGCTGGCGAGAAACTGTCGCCAGGTCAGAACCTCAACACCAGTTCAGCGGCAGCAGTCGCAACGTCTACCGCACAAGCGGTGGTCGGCGCGCACATTGATGCCGTGCGTAATCCGCACACCTCTGGCACCAGCGGCGTGGCAACCGGTGATGACTATGCCAGCAACTGGATCGTCTGGGGACAGCCGTTTGGCGGGTATGCGCGTCAGGACAGCAGCGCAGACATCAGCGGTTACACGGCGAAATTTGGCGGCCTGATTCTGGGTGCTGACCGTTCGCTGGGTGACGACTGGCGTCTGGGTGCAGCCGTGAACTACAGCAACACTTCTGTCCACGGGAAAGGCAACCTGAGCGGCAATACTTCTACCGCCGACAACTACGGCATCATCGGTTACGCCGGATACACGGGCGATCCGTGGTATCTCAATCTTTCTGCCGGTGTGAACCGTCAGAACTACAGCTCTGTTCGTCGCGCTGACTTTACCGGCTTCTCCGGCGCTGCGCAGGGCAAATTCAACGGCCAGTCTGTGACGCTGCAAACGGAGTTTGGCTATCCAGTGAAACTGCCAGCCGATGTGGTAGTTACGCCGCTCGCCAGCCTGACCTACGGTTATCAGCACGTTGATGACTATAAAGAAACCGGCGGAAACGGCATGGCGCTGGATGTGGGCAGCACCCACTCTCAGTCGGTGGTGAGCGACATCGGTGCCCGCATCGAGAAGACCTTTGCAACCGGCCTTGGCAACCTGACGCCTTTCGCACAAGTCTCCTGGATTCATCAGTACGATAACCGTCAGGTGAGCAGCCATGCGACGTACGCCGCCGACGCCGTCGGTGAAACCAGCTTTATCACCAAAGGTGCAGCGCCTGTGGAAGATATGGCGGGTGTCGCCATCGGCAGCACGCTGTACGATGCGAACGAATTGAGCCTCGATGCGCGTTACGATTTGCAGGCAGGCGAGCGCTATCAGGCGCACACTTTCAGCCTGCGTCTGCGTAAAATGTTCTAATTATTACGTTTGAGAAACGGGGCCGAGTCTGGCCCCGTTTTTTTATTCTAACGAATCACCACCCACCGCCACCCCAGAGCCACCGTAGCGGCCACAATAGTGGTGAACGCCGCAACGTGCATAACAAAATCCAGCGGATGCACCTCGACCGGATGGCAGAACGACAATAGCGTCAGCGCCATACAGGCCACGCCGGCTCCTGCTGTCACCAGACTTTGTAGGGGATGTAAACTGCGGGTACGGCGCAAATAGCCAATGACCAGCAGCATCATTGGCGCGCTGACGGTCATCATAAAAGTGTAGCAACTCACGTCATCGCGATGGCTGATAAGCGTTGTCTGACCAAGACTCGCCAGCACACATCCCAGCCATAAAATCAGCAGCGGCATAAACCATTTCCAGCTCAAAGGGCGTCGTCCGGCGATGCTGATTAAAAATGCGTTACGAACCGCCAGAATGCCCATCACAAACGTCAGTAGCAGTTGAAACGACGCGAGAAGCGCTCCTGCCTGGCTCCAGTCCGTCACTGCGCGTTGCACCAACAAACTGCTCAGCCACCCGCACGGCAGCGCCATCAGCGTCCACGCCAGCACGCGCCAGCCGTCGGGCCACGGGCGTGTGACCGGATGCGCCTGCTGGCTAAGTTTTTCGATTAACACGTCATGATTGGTCATGGTTCGCTCCCATCCGGCGAAGATTGGTGATGGCTCGATGAAGCAGCGATTTCACCGCCGAAATCGTCAAATTATGACGGCTCGCGGCCTGCGCAAGCGTCATTTCCTGCAGGTGAATCTGTTCCACAATTTGCCGCTGGCGCACAGGCAGTTTGTCGAGGATTTGCGTCAGTTGTTCCTGAATGTCCTGATGCTCCGAACTGTCCTCAACCGCGATGGCGGATAACGCCTCTTCAGCATCCGTTTCCCGGCGCTGGTTGCGCCCGCGATGGCGCAGGGCATCAATTGCTCTGGCCTGAGTAATCGCCATAAGCCACGGCAAAAATGGACAGCCCGGATCGTAGGTATGACGCACCCGATGCACCGTCAACAGCACATCCTGGACGACATCCTCCACCAGCACCGAATCGGACACCTGACGGCGGGCGATCGTACGAATAGCCGGGACGATCGCCCGCAAAAGCTGCGTATAGGCGTGACGATCGCCAGCCTGAGCTTTTGTCATCAATTCAGGCCATTCCTCACGCGGGGCAAACCCGTTATCCATATTCCGCCATGACATTTACCTCATGCTTTTTTATCGGCGGCCTGATTCAGGGCATTCACCACAATCGACGGTGTCAGCACCTGCGGAAGCACCTTCGGCGCGCTCCCGTCCGCCGGATAGACCACATACAGCGGCAATCCGCCCTGCCCGAACGTATTCATCGCATCATCAATGTCGGCGTTAAATTTGGTGGAATCGGCCACCATATACACCGCACCGGTGCGCGCCATCGCCTCTTTCACCGCCTGCGTCGACAGCGATGTGCGATCGTTCACCTGACAGGTGATGCACCAGGACGCAGTGAAGTTCACAAAGATGGCTTTGCCATGACCGCGCATTTCTGCCACGTTCTGCGGCGACCATTTTACCGGTGCGACGTTTTCAGCAACGACGTTAGCGGACTGCGCCGTTCCGGTGGAAATTGCCCGCGGTAACGGCGCGATAGCCACGACAAAAAACGCCACCGTGCCTGCCAACAGCACTTTGTACGACTGACCGAGATAGTGTCTGCGCTGGGCAATACCGTACAGCCAGGCGGCAAAACTCACCACCACCGCACTCGCCAGCATCACCGCCAGCGCCGTTGTTCCGGCCTGCTGCGCCAGCACCCACACCAGCCAGGCAAACGCGCCCAGCATCGGGAAAGCCAGCCCACGTTTGAGGACATCCATCCACGCACCGGGGCGCGGCAGTCGACGGGCAATCGCCGGGAACAGCGAGACGAGGGTAAAGGGTGCGGCAAAACCGAGTGCCAGCGCGAAGAATATCGCCAGTGAAACGGCAGGCGGCTGGACCAGCGCATAGCCCACAGCGCCCGCCATAAACGGCGCAGAGCACGGCGTAGCGACCACAATAGCCAGCGCCCCTGTTAACGCCGAACGGACAAACGCCCCGCGCCCGACGGAAATTTCCCCAGCGCGTTGCAAAGACAGTCCGACTTCAAACACGCCGAGCAGATTGAGCGCCGCCCCGAGCACGATCAACGCCAGCACCGCAATCACCAGCGGCGACTGAAGCTGGAATCCCCAGCCTACGGCGGTTCCCCCGGCACGCAGCGCCAGCAGAACTGCCGCCAGCGCCATCATGGTAAAAATCACCCCGAGCAGAAACCCGAACCCTTCGGTCCGTGCACTAGCAGCATCGCCCTGATGGCGCATAATCCCCAGCGCCTTCAGGGAAATAACCGGAAAAACGCAGGGCATAAAATTCAGGATCACGCCGCCCAGAAAGGCGGCAAACATGGCGGTTAACATAGCGAACCTCGAAGGCGAAAATCGGCGTTAATTACGAATGCGATTTCGCATAAAGCTTTACGGCATCCATCGTTTTCTGGATGTGTGCGTCCGGGTTACGATCCGTATAGCTCAACAGGATTTTGCCGTCCGGGGCGATAACGAACGAGGTACGATCCGAGAGCGTTTTACCGTTCACCTTCATCAGGGTTTCATATTCGGTCGCCACTTTTGCCCCCGGTTCGGCCGCTACGGCAAACTTATCGCGACACTCGAGTTTCGAGAATTCATCCACCTGATCGACATTCCCGGCGGTCACCCCCACCACCGTCGCGCCCAGTTTTTTGAAATCATCCGTCGCTTCGGCAAATGCGTGAGCTTCCAGGGTGCAGCCTTTAGTAAACGCCGCCGGGAAGAAATAGAGTACTACCGGCCCTTTTTGCAGCGCCTGCTGGAGGGTAAAGGTCAGCGGCTTCCCGCCCAGCGCGCCCTGAAGGGTAAAATCGGGCGCTTTGGCTCCGGCTTCGAGTGCGGCCTGGGTGTTCATGGAAAACAGAGAAAGCGTCAGTACGGCTGCGGCAGAAGCGAGTTTCAAACTTTTCATGGTCAACTCCATCAGGGAAAGTGGGCTATCTGAATAATAGTTCGTCCGCGAAGGAGCAAAAGTTTCGCCCGCCCATAAAAAAACATCCGCAAGGGTGACTTGCGGATGTTCAGTTGCAGCGTCAATGCGATGAAAGCGCTATTTATCCTTCTCGACGATCAGCGGTTCGATATCGCTCTCTTTCTTGATGACCAACGAATCATCCCCGCGCAGACAGGTCCCGCCATAGTTGCCGCCGACGGTAAAAGTACAAACCTGAATGTACTTCCCGTCCACTTTTGGCAAGCACCACAGCTGCTGATAGATATTTTTGCGATCGATAAATTTGCCGCTGGATTTATCCAGCAGCTCTTCTTCAGCGCTGATCAGATCGATATTGCTGCCACAACGACCGGCAATAGGTTTCACCGCGTAACCGGTTTTGCTCAGCAGTTCGTTGACCTCAAAATCCGTATCCAGCAGGTAACGATGGTTAGGGAACAGCTGCCACAGCACCGGAAGAATCGCTTTGTTACCGGGGATCACCGTCCACAGCGGTTCGAAGACCAGCACTTCCGGGCGCAGCAGAACGTCAATTAAACGCACCTCTTTCTGCGGATGACCGGTGCGAATCGGCACGGCGGCGTATTCGGTTTCGCTAACTTCACGCACCTGCTCGATGGCCGTTTCCCACGCCCAGGTTTTCCACACGCAGTTCACGTGGCGGCCTTCATCGTCGATCAGTTGCCCCGCCGTATCCCAGCTCAGCGCTTCCAGCCCGTGCAGAATTTTGGTCTCAAAGCCCGCCTGCATCAGGGAACGCTGAATAAATAACGCGTGGTAATCCTCTTCGATATCATTGTCTTGCATGATATGCACAAACGGACGCGCGTTGCTGTGTTTCCACGCTCCGGTGAGTTCTTCGAGCAGCCCTTCCGCCGGGTTGTGCCCGGTTCCGCGATAGCCGTTTTTCACCCACTCTTCGAGGATTAAGCCCCCTTCCGTATGACATGAGGCCGAATCAGCGTTGTATTCGTAAACTTTCAGCCCGCGCTCATCCATACAAAAATCCATACGACCGGTGATCATATGGTGACGACGCCACTGCCAGGAGAGACGCAGGCGCGGCCAGAGGATTTTCGGGATGTCGAAAAGCGCGAGTAAATTGTCGTCTTTCAGCACTTTGTCGGTGGCGTGGAGATACATCAGATGCAGCTCGTTGGTGGCTTTGATCAGCTCCTGCTCGGCGCTTTCGGTGATCGTGAAATACTGGCAGGGATCTTTGTTGATCACATGACCGTTGGCGCGAACGTAAGCCTGCTGAAGCGCATCGTTTTCGTTGAGCCATTTGCCGTCAAACTGTCGTTTGTTGGGCAGACGCGCCCCGCTGATTTTCAGCTGTTCGCCGCCAATTTCCGGCTGCGGCAGGCTGTGTTCGGTATCGTCGGTCTGGATCATCCAGCCCAGAATCGTGGTATCTGTGAAGGTGTCATGCAGGGTGTAGCAGCCCTTTTCGACCGACAGACGCAGCTCGCGCGTCCACTGTTGGCCGACAGGCAGCGGCGAGTGGATCACGTTTTGCTCGGCAATACGCACTTTATCGCCCATCAATTGGGTGATAACCGCCACGTGGCCAGTCTCATGAAACTCACCGCCCTTTTGCCAGATCAGCAATGACCCGGCTTCTGGCGCGCGTTGTGACCCGTTGGCAAAGGCCTGAAGCGGCAGGATGGTGTCGTTTACCACGGCGCGCAGGAAGCGCAGGGAGAAAATCTCCCACGCCATGCCGACGTCGGTAAAGACCATGCCGTAGTTGAGGAACAAAAAGCGGCGCGCAAATTCAACGCACTGCCATTTGTGGCCCATGTATTCGTTAGCAACATAGCTGCGAAAATCCGCGTCCTCGGGATAGTGCCGCGGGTCCAGACTGCTGTAATTCGAAGAGTAAATGGCCACGCCACCCGGCGCATAACCTAACAACGTCCCAAACGGAGCGTCACTGCTTAACTTTCCATTTTTACGCATGAATCCAACCTAAAAAGGCAGGCGGCAAGAGGATGAAGGTTGTCGTCTGCACGTTGATAATAATCAGACAGAAGTGGATTTATCATACACCTGATAACGGGGAAATTCACAGCGTAGGCCCTGGTCATTGTAGGCCGGGCAAGCATTAGCGCCGCCCGGCTTTCAGGCCGCAACGCCGCTTTTGCCGGGTGGCGGCTGCACCTTACCCGGCCTACTTGTTCTGTGCGCTCTTTGTGCCGGGTGGCGGCTTCGCCTTACCCGGCCTACAAATCCAACCAACACGCTGCGAAATGTCCGGGGGAGATCTCCTGCATCGCAGGTTCTTGCGACCGGCAAACGGGCATCGCGTGCGGGCAGCGGCTGCAAAACTTACAGCCGGGCAGCACCGACGTGGGGCCGGGGATCTCCCCGCGCAGGGTTGCTTGATCCAGGTGCCGAATGCGCGGGTCGGGCAGCGGTACGGCGGCCAGCAGTGCGCGGGTATAGGGATGCGCCGGATGGGAATACAGTTCGCCCGCCGGGGCCACTTCCACCAGCTTGCCGAGGTACATCACTCCGATACGGCTGGAGATATGGCGCACCATCGACAGATCGTGGGCGATAAACAGATAGGTCAGCCTCAGCTCCTGCTGCAGATCCTGCAAAATGTTCACCACCTGGGCCTGCACCGAGACGTCCAGCGCCGAGAGCGGCTCATCGCACAGCACAAATTCCGGTCGCACCGACAATGCACGCGCAATGCTGATGCGCTGGCGTTGGCCGCCGCTAAACTCATGGGGAAAACGTTGCAGATGTTCCTGTTTAAGCCCCACTTTATAGAGCAGCGTTTCAGTACGCTCCCGTTGCTCCTCACGGCTGTAACCGTGGATCTGCATCGGCTCGGCCACCAGTTGCTGTACCGTCATCCCTGGATTGAGCGACGAATACGGGTCCTGGAAAATAGCCTGCATTCTTTTACGCAGCGGTTTCAGCTGTTTCTCACTCATCTGCGCAATATCTTGCCCGTCAAAGTGAATTTCACCGGAAGTGATATCGAACAGGCGCAGCATCGCGCGTCCCAGCGTCGATTTACCACAACCGGATTCGCCGACCAGGCCAAAGGTTTCACCGCGCTGAATATCAAAGCTCACGCCATCAACCGCTTTCACCGCCACGCCTTTACGCAGCAGTCCTCCCTGAGCGTGATAGTGCTTGTGCAGTTCACGCACGCTCACTAACGGCCTGTTTTGCTCGCTCATATCTGAACCTCCTTATCAGCCCATAACCAGCAGGCCGCGCGGTGGCCCTCTCCGACGGAATAAAATGCCGGTTGGCGATCACACTGCGGCATCCGTTTTGGACAGCGCTCGGCAAACGGACAGCCCGGCGGCGGATTGAGCAAACCAGGTGGCGTACCTTCGATGGGTGACAGACGTTGATTCGCCTCGTCCGGGCGCGGGAGTGACGCCAACAATCCTTGGGTATACGGATGCGCCGGGCGGTAAAAAATATCCTCCACGCTGCCCTCCTCCATCACCAATCCGCCGTACATCACCACCACCCGACTGCACACCTGCGCCACCACGCCGAGATCGTGAGTGATCAGCAGAATGGCGGTCTGCGTTTGCTGTTGCAGGCTTTTCAACAGACGCAAAATTTGCGCCTGAATGGTCACGTCCAGCGCGGTCGTGGGTTCGTCGGCAATCAGCAGTTTCGGGTTACAGGAGAGCGCGATAGCAATCATCACGCGCTGGCGCATCCCGCCGCTAAACTCGTGTGGATACTGATCGTAACGGCGCTCCGCTTCAGCAATACCGACTTTTTCGAGCATGGCGATCGCCGACGCCTTCGCCGCCTTTTTAGACAGGCCTTTATTGCGCACCAGGATCTCCGCCATCTGCTTGCCGATGGTCACCACCGGATTCAGCGCGGTCATCGGGTCCTGGAAAATCATCGCAATCTCGTTCCCGCGAATTTTGCGCATTTGCTCAGGCGTTTTGCGCGCCAGATCGTCATTCTGGAAACGAATGCTGCCACCGGAGATATGTCCGTTGCTGCCGAGCAGCTGAATAATCGATTTGCAGGTGACGCTTTTCCCGCACCCGGATTCCCCGACGATGCCGACAAGTTCTCCCGCTTGCACATGAAAGCTCACGCCGCGCACTGCCTGCACATCACCGTCGCGGGTGTGAAATGAAGTTTGCAGGTTATCGAGTTCTAATAAGTTATTCATCGCGGTTCGCTCCCGGCTCAAAGGCGGTGCGGAAGACATCGCCGAGCACGTTAAAACTGAACACCGTCAGCAAAATCAAAATGCCGGGGAACATCGCCAGCCAGGAGGCTTCGCCAATGTATGACTGGGCGTTGTTGAGCATACTTCCCCACGACGCCGCTGGCGCTTGCACGCCCAGACCGAGAAAACTGAGCGTCGATTCCATCAAAATGGCCGAGGCAATATTGAGCGTGGCGGCGACGATAACGGTCGGCAACACACCGGGAATGATGTGGCGCACGATGATCCGTAGCGGATGTTCGCCCGACGCGCGGGCATAGAGAACATACTCGCGCTCTTTGACGGTGAGCGTTTCAGCACGCACCAGTCGGGACATACTCATCCAGGTCAACAGACTGATAATCAGGATGATGTTATCTACGCCTGGCTTCAGATAGGCGTTGACCACCAGCAGCAGGAAAAACGCCGGGATCGCCATCAGAATATCGACGGCGCGCATCATCAGGTTATCCAGCCAGCCGCCAAAATAGCCGCTGATGGTGCCCACGATCGTGCCAATCAGGGTGGAGAAAATCATCGCCAGAAAGCCGACCATCAGCGAGATTTGCCCGCCGTACAGGGCGCGCGTGAAGTAATCCCGCCCATATTCATCGGTGCCAAACCAGTGCGCGGCGTCAGGCGGTAGGGTACGCGCCCCGAGCGACATCTGATCGGGATCGTAAGGGCTCAGCCCCGCGCACAGCGCAGCGGCGATAAAAATAAACAGGACCAATAAAGAGAACTGCGCCGGACGATTGCGGCGCAGCTGGTGACGGACTTGTTGCCAGCGTCTGCTCATCCGGGGCTACCTCAGTGTACGAATGCGGGGATCGGCGAAGCGATAAAGCAGATCGGCGATCAGGTTACCGACGATCAGCATCATCGACGACAGCATGATGATCGCCATGATCAGCGGATAATCCAGGGAGGTGATCGACTGGATCCCAAGCAGTCCCATGCCCGGCCACGAGAAGACGCTTTCAGTCACGTAAGCTCCAACCACCAGCTCGCCAAACGATAGACCAAACAGGGTGATCACCGGCAGCAGCACGTTTTTCAGCACATGCCGGAACAGGATACTGGTGCGTGTGGCACCGTATGCGAGCTGAGTTTGTACATAGTCAGCGGACAGTTGGGAAATTGTGTTCGAGCGGATATATCGCACGTAGCTGGAGAGGTTATAGAAGGTCAGCGCAATACATGGCAACACGCCATGACGCACCACGTCCAGCCAGTTGTCATCCATGCCGATGGTGCGCATCCCCATGCTCGGAAACCAGTTAAGCTGCACGGCAAAAACGGTGATGAGCAGAATACCGAACCAGAAAATTGGCACAGAAATGCCAATATAGGCGAACAGGTTCAGGATGTGATCCAGCCAACGGTGCTTGAATGCTCCAGCCAACAGGCCCAGCGGGATCGCCAGCACAATCGCCATCAGCAGCGACGCGCCCATCAGCCCGAGCGTGGCCGGAATGCGCTCGCCGATCATCTCCAGCACCGGGCGGTGGTAAATCAGCGAATAGCCCAGATCGCCCTGAAAAACATTTTTCAGCCACAGAACGTATTGCGTCACTAAAGGCTTATCCAGCCCCATGCTCTGACGGATACGCTCGATATCTTCCGGGGCCATCCTCGGCGTGATGTACGCCGCCACCGGATCGCCGGGCGCGAGTTTGACCAGCAAAAACGCCACCAGCGAAATAAAGAACAGCATCGGCAGCAATTGCAGCAACCGACGCGTCAGTAATGTATTCACGACTTGCCCTTACGTGTAGACAAAAAGCCCCGGTCAACTGACCGGGGCAACAGCTTATTTTTGATAGATTTTGGAAAGATCCTGGAACATATAAACCGGTTTAGGTTCTGCTTCCTGGGTGCCGCCGAAGCGTTTATCCACTGCCACCGTCGCGTTGGTGTACGAGATCGGGTAGTAGGTCATGTCGTTCGCCACGGTCTGCTGAATTTGCTTGTAGATGTCAGCACGTTTCGCAGGGTCGGTTTCTACCGCACCTTTGTCCCACAGGGCGTCGAACTGCGGATTTTTATAGTGCGCATAGTTATAGGCTTCGTTGCTCATGAACAGCGATTTGTAGCCATCCGGCTCGGCGCCCATGATGTAACCGCCCAGATTCAGCTCCCACGCGGTGTTGTTCATATCCAGGCTGCGCTGGGACATGGCGTTGGAATCCAGCGGCATCAGTTCGACGTTCACGCCGATGCCTTTCAGCTGCTGCTGGATGTAGAGCGCCATGCTCTCCTGAGTTTTGTTGGTGTTCACGTAAGCCAGACGCAGCTTGAGATCGGCGGGTGCGCCGGACGCTTTCAGCAGATCTTTGGCTTTTTGCTGATCGAATTTGTACTGCTCAACGTCGTTGGTCTGATACAGCGTGTCCGGCGTCAGGAACGAGGTGGCCGGTTTGGCGTAATCCAGCGAGGTAAACGCAGTTTGCGTCAACTCGTCTTTATTGATGGCATACGCAATCGCCTGACGCAGCTCTTTGCTCTTCATCACCGGCACGTTCTGGTTGAAGGTCATGTACGCCAGACGGCCTTCCGGGTAGACCACAAAATCAAACTTACCGGTGTTTTTCAGGCGGCTGACGTCCTGTGGGTCGACCATCTTCAGATTGATTTCGCCGTTTTGCAGGGCGAGGTTCGCCGAGTTGCTGTCTTTGGCAAAACGATAGGTCACGGAATCGAGCTTCGCTTTGCCGTTCCAGTAATCGTCGAAGCGGGTCAGGGAATAATATTGCCCGGCACGATACTCTTTAAACTTGAAAGGACCGGAACCGACCGGCGCATCGTTTTTGGTGCTCTTTTCCAGATCGTCTTCTTTCGCGAACACATGTTCAGGAATCGGGTAGATCTGAACCAGGGTTCCAGCAAATGCCGCGCTGACCTGCGGTAATGTGAATTTAACGGTGCGATCATCGACCTTACTGACTTCTACTGGCTTACCGCCGTAAGTGAACATGCTGCGGAAGAAGCTGTGCTGTTTCGCTTCAAGGAGTTTATTGAAGGTGAAAACCACGTCTTCGGCGGTCAGCGGCTGGCCGTCCTGCCATTTCAGATTTGGTTTTAAGGTCAGGGTGTAGCTGAGATTATCGGCGGACGGCGTCAGGCTTTCGGCAAGACCCCATTCGATTTTGCCGTCGTTAAAACTGTAGAGCGGAGCGTAAAGCGCCTGCATGATAGTCAGCGTGGTGCGGTCGCTGGCGTACAGCGGATTCACGGCCAGTGGATCGCCTGAGGTAATACCGATAATCAGCGAACCACCGTCTTTTGGCGCATCGCTTTTTGCCGCTGGCGCGTTCGCCGTTTCATTCTTTTTAGCATCATCACAGCCCGCTGCGGCCAACGCCAAGGACACCAGAACAGCAGATAACAGTAGCTTGCGCATATCCAACTCACTCCTTGCCATAAAAGTATTTAATACTGAAAAGTTCTTTTTATTCAGAAGCATCATATTCAGCTTTGTCATATTGCGCATTAACAATGAAAATGCGATTTTCGATTAAGCTTATAACCGTTTTGATATATATAAGCGCCCGAAGGAATAGCGCCTAATCTATTGCGCTCGCAACGTTAAATGGTTCACGAATCTCCTGCTACACTGCCTCAACACATCACTAAAAAGGCAGATCAACATGTCCGACAACACTTACCAGCCACCTAAAGTGTGGGAATGGAAACAGAACAACAACGGCGGCGCGTTCGCTAATATCAACCGCCCGGTTTCTGGCGCAACCCATGACAAAGAGCTCCCGGTTGGCGCGCATCCGCTGCAGCTTTACTCCCTGGGAACGCCAAACGGCCAGAAAGTAACAATCATGCTGGAAGAGCTACTGGCGCTCGGCGTGACGGGTGCGGAATATGATGCGTGGCTGATCCGCATCGGCGAGGGCGATCAGTTCTCCAGCGGTTTCGTGGACGTGAACCCTAACTCGAAAATTCCGGCACTTCGTGACCACTCTGTGAATCCGCCGCTGCGCGTATTTGAATCCGGCAATATTCTGCTGTACCTGGCAGAAAAATTCGGCCACTTGCTGCCAAAAGATCCGGCGGGACGCACCGAAACTCTGAACTGGCTGTTCTGGCTGCAAGGCTCTGCTCCGTTCCTCGGCGGCGGTTTCGGTCATTTCTTCAACTATGCGCCGGTTAAGATTGAGTACGCGATTGATCGTTTCACGATGGAGTCCAAACGCCTGCTCGACGTGCTGGATAAGCAGTTAGGTCGCGGTCGCTATGTGGCGGGTGATGAGTACAGCATTGCCGATATCGCCATCTGGCCGTGGTTCGGCAACGTGGTGCTCGGTAACGTCTACAACGCCGCCGAATTCCTGGATGCGGGAAGTTACAAGAACGTCCAGCGCTGGGCAAAAGAAGTCGCCGAGCGCCCGGCGGTGAAACGCGGCCGTATCGTCAACCGGACCTTTGGCGAGCCGAGCGAACAGCTGCATGAACGTCATGCGGCGAGCGACTTCGATACCCACACCGAAGACAAACGTCCGGCCTAATACGATGACACATTGCCCGGTGGCGCTGCGCTTACCGGGCCTACGTTTGTTTTGTAGGCCGGATAAGCGCAGCGCCATCCGGCAGAATTACACGCCGAAACCTGCCTGCTGCAATATCGCCTTTGCCTTATCCGACTGTAAAAACTCCGCCAAATTCTCTGCCTGTGGTGTCATCACTGCACAGGCATATTCCGCACGCGGGTTAATAGGCTCCGGAATGTTCAGGACGCTTAAACCGTTTATCTGACGAAGCTCAGGCGCGTAGCTGGCGTAGCCGATGAACAGATCCGCCTGACCACTCTGGATGACCCATTCTGCTGCCAGTTTACCTGTCGGAATCGACGCACTATCTCGCCCTCCGACCAGCGCCATTGCCCGCTCGCGCACCGCGATACCCGCTTCACCCATGCGCATAAACAGCTCCTGCGTATAGTCGCCAGAAGGGTCGCACCCCGCCGTTGACGTCGCCACCCGCAGGTCGGGACGCGTGAGCAAAGTGAACCAGTCATCGCCCTCGCGCAGCGCGTTGCTGCGCACGGTTAGACAAAGTGTGTTGCTGGCAAACGGCACCACGGAACGTGCTTGTCCTTGCTGGAGCAACGCCTGCGGATGGGCAACATTTGCAGACGCAAACAGATCGCACGGTTCCCCTGCTTCAATGCGTTCACGCAATAGCCCTGCCGGGCCAAACTGGGTGTCGACCGATTGCGGAAAGTGTGCCAGTAATGACGACCATACTTTGCGCAGGCTGCCCGCCGCCAGCACGCGCATCAGTCGATACCTTCGTAATGGGTGCGGTAGAAACGCTGATACCAGTCGTCCGCGACCTTATGCATATCGATATCTTTAAACTTCTCAGGATAGAGTTTTTTCGCCATCCACAACTCACCGATGCCCATTGCTTCCGGCATCGGGTAGCCCCACGCTTTGGCGTAATCCGGCATCAGATAGACGCGGTGGTTTTTGACAGCATCGATCACCTGCCACTGTGATGAATTTTTGATTTCATCGACCACAGACGGATAACGATCTTGCACGAAGATCACCTGCGGATTCCAGGCAATGATTTGCTCCATCGCCACGGTTTTGAAGCCCTGGATGGTCGCCGCCGCCACATTGAGTGCGCCAGCATGAGCCATCATCAGGCCGGTGTATTTTCCAGAACCGTAGGTGGTCAGTTCCGGGTTAGCCATATAAGCGCGAATACGCTGCTCTGCCGGAATGTCCTTCAAACGATCGCTGACCATTTTGCGACCCTTATCAGTAGCGTCGATCAGATCTTTGGCTTCCTGCGGTTTGTTAACGATCTCACCGATCAGGGCGATACCCTCGCGCAGCCCCAGGTCATAGGCTTTTTCTTCGTCGGCCATCGTTGGATTGAGTTTCGCTTTTTCCCCCGCTGCGTCGTGGCGCAGGGAGATAGCGACAACCGGGATGCCCAGGCTGCTGATTTTGTCGATCATTTCCTGCGGCGCGTAGTTGGTGACAAACACCACCTGTGGGTGCAGGGCGATCAGTTTCTCAGGGTCTACGTGGGTGAGATCGCCGAGCGTCGCTTTCTGATTCAGCCCCGGAGCCAGACGGGCGTAACCCTCGCCAAGCTGCTGTTTCCAGTTCGCCATCACGCCAACGATTTTGTCGGTGGCATTCATTTGCACCAGCAGGTTGAGCGTCTGATGCTGAAGCACGACCACCCGGTCAACCTGGTCGGGAACGGTGACGGTGCGGCCAATTTGATCGGTTATCTGACGAGATGCCTGAGAAGATAACGGGAGTAAAATCAGTAAACTAAAGGTAATTCCCTGCCAAAATCGTTTTTTCATAATGCCCTCTCACTTTCGTTATGAAATGGATTATATAACGATTCGAGCAGCGGATCTTCGTATGCTTTGGGGGTATGGATTACATCCACATTGGCACAAGAAAAGAAAACCCCAACACATACAGAGCGTTCGACCTGTTCGTTCCTCTACGCATGGTTGATTAATCCACCAGCGCCACAATTTTACCTTCGTAGCGCTGAATACATTTTCTGAGTTCCAGATCGTTAGTCACATTTAGCTTTCGCATAATGCTTCTTTTATGTGTGCTGAATGTTTTTTCACTGCGGAACAGGACTTTCGAAATTTAGAGTAAGACGACAGTTGAACCACTGCCGCGAGAAAATCCATCCATTCGACTTTCGTTTCAATATCTAAACGAGGCGTGCATTACGTTTAAACGTAAACACCGTTTTATAATTGCAATGACGGCGGGTGACGATGTCATGTGTTTGCTGACCGGAGGCGTAATCCAGAAGAACATTTAATTCCGAGTACGCATTATTTTGCACAACAACGCGTCAAGCCCCGCGACGCCGATAAGTAAAACTCTGGCAGCATCTGACTGGTTGCAGATTTATTCCGTTAACTGTTCCAGAGAAAAATAGGGGATAACCTGATGTCCCTTTTCCTGGCGTCGTACACACAGGCTATTGCGTAACAAAACACGCGGTTCAAAAAGAATAACGAGAGGTAAGGAATTCATAGCATCCATTGCATGTCATAAAATAAAAAAGCCTGTACAAGATAATTCTCAGTTTTTTTATTCAATCGAAATAAAATCCACTAATGAACTCAATAAAAAAACTCCTACTGACTTCAAACGGTTGTTGTACGGTCTCTTTTGCTATCTCTTCACAAATGCAGATGCACTTAACGCAAATCACTCTCTTTTTTCAACAGCATATTTACAACTGACGCTAAACTGGCAAGAATAATTCTTATTTTCCTAAGAAACTTCCTATGTCAGAACAGGCGCTACGACAACAGATTCAAAATCTGAAAAAGCATAACGCCCGGCTTGCACGGCTGGCCCGTGACGCCCGTAGCAAGCTCAGCGCTGCGCTGGACGGCACTGGCCTGTGTCTGTGGCAACTTGACGTGCCCACTGGGAAGTTGATTATCTACAATCGCCGCTGGGGATCGATGCTCGGCTATCAGCCGAAAGAGCTGAGCGCACAATTCGACGTTTGGCGGGAACATCTTCATCCTGATGATAAGCAGATGGTGCTGGATGCTTTTTACGATCATCTGCACGGCAACACCCCGTTCTACGAAGCGCTGCACCGTATGCAGCATAAAAACGGTACCGTCAGTTGGGTGCTCGATCGCGGTCGCGTGAGTGAATGGGATGAGCACGGGAATCCGATAAAAGTGACCGGCACCCACATCGATATGACCAAAGAAAAGCAGTACGAGGAACAGCTCGCGCTGCTGGCAAACCACGATCCGCTCACGGGCCTTGCCAATCGCCACGCCCTGCTCAAACACTTTTCCGCACTTAAAACGCAAGGCCCTCTGTGTGTGGCGTTTATCGATCTGGATGATTTCAAAACGGTTAACGACACCTTTGGCCATCGCAGCGGCGACGAACTGCTGATCCAGCTCAGTCGACGCCTGCGTGAAACCTGCCCGCAAGGTTCGATTGTGGGTCGTCTGGGCGGCGATGAATTTGTCCTGCTGCTGCCCTTCCCGCTCTCCAGCCTGTGGGTAAATAGTACCGCGCATAGCTGTCTGCGTGCGGCGCTAACGCCCTTTGAGCTGGATAACGGTCAGGCGCAGGTGGGGGCGTCGATCGGGATTGATGAGGTGCAAGCACAGGATGATTTTGTGAATGCCCTGCGCCGCGCCGATCAATCGATGTACCAGATCAAACACACCGGGAAAAATGGCGTGGCGATCGGCTCGACGTTGATTTCAATTTCACGTACCGGAACGGACGCGTGAAAAGCAGTCGCCTGCAAAACATCATCCAGCTGCTGAGCGGCTGCGATGGGCTGACCACTGATACGCTGGCAGAGCACTTCGCGGTCAGCAAAGAGACTATCCGCCGCGATTTGAAAGGGCTTCAGCAGCAGGGAAAAATTGTGCGCCACCACGGTCGGGCGCGCGCCATTCACCCGAATAGCCGTGATGGTGGAGAACCTTTTGGCGCTCGACTCAAAAGCCATTATGCCGATAAAGCGGATATTGCCCACCGCGCGCTGGACTGGATAAGCACCGGCATGACCGTTGCGCTGGACGCCAGCTCGACCTGTTTTCATCTGGCTCGCCAGCTTCCGGACATCGAACTGACGGTGTTCACCAACAGTCTGCCCATTTGTCATGAAATGGCGAAACGCGAGCGCATCAACTTGATCTGCACGGGGGGCACGCTGGATCGAAAGTATCGCTGCTATGTGAACCCTGCGCTGGTGACGCTGCTAAAAGGACTGGATATCGACCTGTTTATTTTTTCCTGCGAAGGCGTGGATGAACAGGGCAACATCTGGGACCCGGCCGAGCAAAATGCGGCCTTTAAGGCGCAACTGCTACGCCGCGCCAGTCAGTCTTTATTATTAATCGATAAGAGTAAATTCCAGCGTTCGAGCGAGGTGAAGATAGGTTCGCTTTCTCAGGTCACGCAGATGATCACCGACGCTCATCCTTCCAGACGGTAGCCCGCCATAAAGTAGCGCAGCGTGGTGCTGGACTGATTCTCTTTGAAGAAATCCATCACCATGTCGCGATCCAGACCGTAGCGCCGCGTCAAAATTCCCGCTTCCCAGGCGCTCAACTGGCGATCGCCGGTTTTCTCAAACATACGGTGCGAAAAGCCCAGTACGAATCCGCGTTTGTAGTCGGAACAGAAATGCGCCACGTTTTTAGCAGTATCCGCCTGCGCCGCGCGCATTCCCGCCATCAGCCCTTTGCCAAAATGGTTTTCCATTAGCCTGCCCTCAATCGTTATATATTAAATTATATAGCGATATTTTGAGCGATGGCTAGTGGAAAATGAGGCCGCTCTGGGCGGCCTTTGAAGGATCAATCAAAACGAAACCCATTCGTCCGGCACGCCGGGCGATTTCGCGCGTGCAGGAGTTTTAGGGGAAGCGATGACTGCGGCACTTTTTGGCTCCTGCGCTGACAGACGGAATTTTTGTACCGAACGTTGCAACTCTTCCGTCTGGCGCTCCAGCGCCGAGGCGGCAGCGGAAACTTGCTCGACCAGCGAGGCGTTCTGTTGCGTCACGCCGTCCATCTGGGTAATCGCCACGCCGACCTGTGAAATCCCTTTGCTCTGCTCTTCCGACGCCGACGCAATCTGCTTCATGATGGTCGTCACTTCGGTAACCGCGCGCAGGATTGCCTCCATCGTGGTGCCCGTATCGTTGACGATTTTCGCTCCTTGCTCGACGCGCGAAACGGAATCAGCGATCAGCCCTTCAATCTCCTTCGCCGCATTCGCACTTCGACTCGCCAGGTTGCGAACTTCGCCTGCCACCACCGCAAATCCACGGCCCTGTTCCCCGGCGCGCGCCGCTTCAACCGCCGCATTGAGTGCCAGAATATTGGTCTGGAACGCAATGCTATTAATCACCGTGGTGATCTCAGCGATTTTCTTCGAGCTGGCAGAAATCCCGCTCATGGTAGTGACCACATCCTCGACCAGTGAACCGCCGCGACTTGCCGTCGTGGAGGCAACATCTGCCAGTTGACTGGCCTGGCGCGCATTTTCAGCGTTCAGTTTCACCGTGGCAGTGAGCTGCTCCATGCTGGCCGCCGTCTCTTCCAGCGCCGCCGCCTGCTCTTCAGTACGCGAGGAGAGATCGTTATTGCCGCTGGATATTTCAGTCGCGCCGCGCCAGATATTTTCGCTACCGGAACGAATAGAGCTGACCGCTTCACGCAGACTGTCCTGCATCGCGGTTAACAGAGGCACCAGTCGGCCCACACAGTTACGCCCGAAGGGTGCAATCGGCTGGCTGAGATCGCCCTGTGCAATCTGACGGAAATGCTCACGAATACGATCCAGAGGTTTCACCAGCATCGCCACCAGATAGCGATCGGTGAACAACAGGATCAACAAACCAATAATGGTCGCCGCGATAATCACGACGCGCGTCATGCTGGTCAGGCCGTCAACCACATCGCGAGTACTGTCGAGCGTGCTGGCAGCCGCGGTGTTGAATTTATCCGCCGCCGCCCCGAAAGCACGACTCAACGGCGGTGTGACGTTATTGGCCTGCTGGCGATAACCCTCGATCGTTCCTTGCTGCGCCTGCTGCATTTGCTGCGCAATCCCTTGATCCAGCAGTGCCTGCCAGCTGCCGATCACCTCTGCCGAGATTTTTTCATCCATCGGGCCTGGCGAGATGGCTTTCATCTCGTTGAGCTTCTTGCTCATATTATCCAGCGCAAGCTGTGCGGAGGCTAAATCAGGATTTCCGCCTGCGGCTTTGGCTTCCATTGCACGACTAAGACGCGTGACGAAGCGGAAATATTGATCGTTGCCCTGACTTAAGATCGTCATTTGTTTAACAATTTGACGATCGATTTCGTTACCATCTGAGACCCTGGAAAGTGACCAGGTGCTGTAAAGCCCAACCCCTGCCCACATCAAACAAAAAATACCCAGAATCGTCAGCATGACGAACCGGATAGTAAAATTACGAAGCATTTGCATAAGAGTATCCTTGCCGTTAGGGAAAACTCGCCCAAAGGCGAGTCTTATCTTGGTTATCGGCAGGAATGGGGGAAGATATATGCTTTAGGGCATATATTTATAAAAACGCGCACTCCCTGACTTTAACAAAAGCCTGAATGACGAATACCCTGATAATTAGCACGCAAATATAATAAAAAAAAGCCGCTGTTATCCGGCTCTTTTTTGAAATAATACATTCATACTAGTTCAAATATTTCTCAAACCATCCCAATGTTCTTTTCCACGCCAGCTCTGCTGCGGCTTCGTCATAGCGTGGGGTCGAATCGTTATGGAATCCATGATTTACGCCGGGATAAATATAGGCTTCATAGACGTTATTATTGGCCTTCAGAGCGGCTTCATACGCTGGCCAGCCTTCGTTGATGTTCTTATCAAGCTCTGCATAATGCAGCAGTAATGGCGCTTTTATTTTGGCGACATCCGCCGCTGCAGGCTGGCGACCATAAAAGGGTACGGCGCATTCCAGCTCAGGATAGGCCACCGCCGCCGCATTGGAAACGCCGCCACCGTAGCAAAATCCGGTGATCCCGACTTTTCCGGTCGCCTCGGGGTGTATTTTCATAAACTCAACGGCGGCAAAGAAATCGTTCATCAGCTTTGTCGGATCGACTTTTTGCTGCAGCACTTTGCCCTCTTCATCGTTGCCGGGATAACCGCCGACGGAGCTTAATCCATCGGGTGCGAGGGCGATGTATCCCGCTTTGGCGACACGCCGGGCAACGTCTTCAATGTACGGATTCAGCCCACGGTTTTCGTGCACCACCACCACGGCGGGCACTTTCCCGGCCACTTTCGCAGGCTTGACCAGATATCCCCGCACCTCGCCATGACCGTTTGGCGAAGGATAATGAATGTATTCGGGCAGAATATCGGGATCGGTGAATTTCACCTGCTCGGCCAGCGCGTAGTTTGGCTTAAGCATATTGAATAATGCCAGCGCCGTTACGCCGCCAACCGCATAGCGCGCCGCCAGATTCAGGAACTCGCGTTTGGATATTTTGCCGTGAGCGTAATAGTCATAATAATCGAGCAATTCTTGCGGAAAATCTTTAGCGGTCAGACGCGTCATCGCATATCTCCAGAAATTGTGATTTTATAATCATAGAATGAAAACGCTGTTTCGAAACTTCATCGATAAGAAAGGAGACATCATGTCCTGGACCCCCTACCCAAGCCGCTACGATAATATGCAATACCGATACTGCGGTAAAAGCGGCCTGCGCCTGCCCGCACTGTCGCTAGGATTGTGGCACAGCTTCGGTCACGTTCAGCCTCTTGATACCCAGCGTACGCTGCTGCGCAAAGCCTTCGATTTAGGCATTACCCATTTCGATCTTGCCAATAACTACGGGCCGCCTCCCGGCAGCGCGGAAGAGAATTTTGGCCGTCTGCTGCGCGAAGATTTTGCCGCGTACCGCGATGAGTTGATTATCTCCACCAAAGCCGGATACGACATGTGGCCTGGCCCCTACGGCTCAGGCGGCTCGCGTAAATACCTGCTCGCCAGCCTCGATCAAAGCCTGAAGCGCATGGGCGTGGATTATGTCGATATTTTCTATTCGCATCGCGTCGATGAAAACACGCCGATGGAAGAGACCGCCGCCGCGCTGGCCCACGCCGTACAGAGTGGTAAAGCGCTGTACGTGGGGATTTCGTCTTACTCACCGGAACGCACGCAGAAAATGACCGAGTTGCTGCGCGAGTGGAAAATCCCGCTGCTGATCCATCAGCCGTCCTATAACCTGCTAAACCGCTGGGTGGATAAGAGCGGCCTGCTCGATACGCTGGTGGCAAACGGTACCGGTTGTATTGCGTTTACGCCGCTGGCGCAGGGTTTGCTGACCGGAAAATACCTGAACGGCATCCCGGACGGTTCGCGGATGCAGCGCGAGGGGAAAAAGGTGCGCGGGTTGACGGAGAAGATGCTGACCGATGCCAACTTGAACAGTTTGCGTCTGCTCAATGAAATGGCGCAGGAGCGCGATCAGACGATGGCACAGATGGCGCTGAGCTGGCTGCTCAAAGATGAGCGCGTGACGTCAGTACTGATTGGTGCCAGCCGCCCTGAACAGCTCGAAGAGAATGTCCAGGCGCTGAATAATCTGCACTTTAGTGACGATGAGCTGAAGAGGATTGATCGGCACGTCGCGGACGGAGAGCTGAATTTGTGGCAGGCATCGTCGGATAAGTAGTTATAGTCAGTGCGGTTTGATGCCCTCACCCCGGCCCTCTCCCACAGGGAGAGGGAGAAAAAAATCTCACCGAACATTCCCCTCTCCCTTTGGGAGAGGGTTAGGGTGAGGGAAATACCAGGGCATTTACGCTACACCGTCGCAGGATCGACTACCGGGCGCTCGTACTCCGGCCAGACCAGCACCACCAGTTCCGGATAAGCCTGTAAGCTAAACTCGCGAAAACACTGGCGCAGATTCAGCACATCGAGGTCGGAATGCGACACTTTTTCACCGTTCAGGCAGCGCTTTTTGATATTGTCATAATATTTATAGACCGCCGAGTTGAGATCGCTGCAGCGGCGCTGAGCCTCAAAAAGTCCCGGTGTATCGTTTATTTCTGTCATCTTCATGCGCTTTATTGTGGCGTGCAGAAAATCGATATATTCATGATTCACCCGCCAATACCACACTGGCGTTATCGCATTCATCAGCATCGAGAAATGGTCTTCACCCTCCTCTTTGGTCATAGGAATGGGTTGGGATGACTCGCCAGTTTGCTGTAAGTCTTTCGTTTTATTGAACTCTCGCATCAATAAAAGAACACCGGCGGTAAGCACCAGTAATGTAATGACAGAATAAAAAATGCTGTTCATGGGTTGGCTCCATTTTTTTTGATTTTAAATTTGCCTCATGTTATTGTCAACGAATCTCACGTCCTATTCGATCCTACCCTGTTGAAATTAAAGGATATTAAAATGCTGCCCGACAATCTTGTGCCGGTCAGGTACCACATCGCCTCTGTGGTCCCTAAATCGGCGGAAGCAGAAAGCAATGCTAATTTCACTCAGGGAAAAAGAAAGCTATCCGATTTCGAAGCTGACATATTAATTGGTGTTACCCGTACGGGTAAATCACGTAATATGCTGCTGGAAGAGCACGACCGCCATATAAAAGACCGGCTATTCCGCGTGGTAAAGATTGAAGCCTTTGCCCACCTGCTTAACGACCTGCAGGCTGAAGGTGAAATAGATGCCCAGACATTAAGTCAAATAATGGCTGAAAAAACGGAAGAAATAAATGAAGCGGGTAACGAAATTTGGCTTAATCTAATTACGCGAGAAAAAAACAATCCCATTTTTTATAAACTAGAGGATGATTAACGTGAAAGAAGTTGAAGACAATAACGTTTATTTGACTTTAGATAACCATAAAAGCGATGAGTTTATCTTAAAGCAGAATCTCGATGCATTGATAAAACATAAAAATGACGAGATGACCCGCATTGCGCAAGACATGGTATCGATCCCAGCCGCGCTAGTGCGTCTGAAATGGGAAAATCGCCGTGAGATATATTCTCTGCAGGTGAAAGAAGAAATATACGGTTCGATGATTAACGCGCTCATGGAACTTAAGCCAGAGCTTAAAGAAAAAATCATGGGACGGCTGGAAAGCAACTATCAGCATATGCTGACCAGAGAGTCCGCCACACTGCGTCTTACTCGTAAGTTGGCTGACGGCGGATATCACACCTCCAATGTCACCGCTGTTGCTCTGGACGAAGAAGCGCTTGCCGCGAAGACCGACGCGTCTTCAGACCCTAAATAACGGCCCATCCCCGTCAGATTCGCCTGAATCAGCCCACCCCTTCCGTAAGCTCCCCTAGACTTAATGCCTTAAGTCACCGTTAAGGAGCGCTCTTATGTCAAACCATCAGACGAAAATCCAGAATCCCATCACCCAATACCACACCGGCGACTATCCGAAGCAAAAGCAGCCTGCGCCCGGCGTACAGTCGAAGATGACGCCTGTGCCTGATTGTGGCGAAAAGAGCTATAAAGGCAGCGGCAGGCTCCAGGACCGCAAGGCTCTGGTGACGGGCGGAGATTCCGGAATCGGACGCGCCGCAGCCATTGCTTACGCGCGTGAAGGCGCTGATGTCGCGATCAACTACCTCCCAGCGGAAGAAGAAGATGCCCAGCAGGTGAAACAGCTTATCGAAGAGGCGGGTCGTACAGCCGTGCTGATCCCCGGCGATTTAAGCGATGAGTCCTTTGCCCGCTCGCTTGTGCATAAAGCACATGAAGCCTTAGGCGGGCTGGATACGCTGGCGCTGGTCGCAGGGAAGCAGGTCGCCGTCGAGAAGATTGCCGATCTGACCACCGAGCAGTTCAAACAAACCTATGCGGTGAACGTACTGGCGCTTTTCTGGATCACCCAGGAGGCGATTCCGCTCCTGCCTGCCGGTTCCAGCATTGTGACCACCTCGTCGATTCAGGCCTATCAACCGAGCGCACATCTGCTCGATTACGCCTCCACTAAGGCGGCGATATTGAACTACAGCCGGGGTCTGGCGAAACAGGTGGCGGAGAAAGGTATTCGCGTCAACGTCGTCGCCCCAGGTCCAATCTGGACCGCGTTGCAAATTTCTGGCGGACAGACGCAGGAGAAAATCCCGCAGTTTGGTCAGAAGACACCGATGAAGCGTGCGGGGCAGCCTGCTGAGCTGGCTGGGGTGTATGTCTATCTGGCAAGTCAGGAATCGAGCTACGTAACGGCGGAAGTGCACGGCGTGTGCGGCGGGGAGCATTTGGGATAAACGTCTGTGCGGGCTGTTGCCCTCACCCCACCCCTCTCCCGTGGGAGAGGGAGAACACAAACAAAAACGGTAACCCTTGGGTTACCGTTTTGCATTTTATTTGGCTGCCGTTTTCTCTTCGCCTACCAAACCAATCTTGAGATAACCCGCCTGGTGAAGCCGGTCCATTACTCTCATCATAGTTTCGTAGTCGACGGTTTTATCCGCGCGGAAGAAGACGGTGGTGTCTTTCTTGCCCTCAGTCAGCGCATCGAGTGCCGGAATAACGGATTCATCGGTAACCGGGTCGTTGCCCAGGAACATCGATTTATCGGCTTTTACCGACAGGTAAATCGGTTTTTCCGGTCGCGGCTGCGGCTGGCTGGAAGACGCCGGCAGATTCACCTTCACGTCCACCGTCGCCAGAGGCGCGGCCACCATGAAGATAATCAGCAGAACCAGCATGACGTCGATAAACGGCGTCACGTTGATTTCATGCATTTCGCCGTTATCGTCCAGATTTTCATTAAGACGCATTGCCATAACGTATCAACCTACACGCAGTTTCGAAGCAGAATGGACCGGCTTAACGGAGCTGGCACTGAGGTCGAGATCGCGGCTTTGCAGCAGCAGAACCTGCGCAGCAACATCACCGAGCGTGGCTTTGAAGCTGCCAATCATACGCGCGAAGACGTTATAGATAACCACCGCAGGGATGGCAGCAATCAGGCCGATAGCCGTTGCCAGCAGCGCTTCTGCGATACCCGGCGCCACAACCGCAAGGTTAGTGGTTTGCGTTTGAGCAATCCCGATGAAGCTGTTCATAATGCCCCATACGGTACCAAACAGACCGACAAACGGCGAAATTGCACCGATAGTCGCCAGATAACCATTCCCACGGCCCATGTGTCGACCGACGGCAGCAACGCGACGCTCCAGGCGGAAACCTGTACGCTCTTTAATGCCTTCGTTATCTTCACTGCCTGCGGAGAGTTCCAGCTCGTTCTGAGCTTCGTAAACTAATTGGGTAGTCAGGCTTTTCGCTGCGAACGCAGACGTCATGTCAGACGCCTGATCCAGAGAGCGAGCTTCAGCCAGTTGCTGCTGCTCGCGCTTGAGACGACGCTTTTGGGAAATCAGCTCGACGCTCTTGCTGAAGAAAATTGCCCAGGTGATCACGGACGCCAGAATCAGGCCGATCATCACAATCTTAACCACGATGTCAGCATGTTGATACATGCCCCAAACGGAGAGATCCGTCTGCATCAAATTATTACCCACTCTGTATCTCCAGGACGCAAATCACAAATTCTGAGCATAATAATATCAAAACCACGTCGAATTGATAGTAGTTCTCATTAGTATTTGCATAGTGCCGTAAATTTCGCTCATTTTCCTTGCGCTTACGCAGTAAAAATTTCTTATGCGTATTTTTGATAAAATTTTCTGCTTATTCGCTTAGCATCCGGGTGCAGATTTTCATAGTCGTGGTAGTCTGGACGTCCAGACGGATAAAACAGGTTTAGCGAACATGACAGAGAAGCATCTTGATACCACGCTTGTCCAGGCCGGACGCAGTAAAAAGTACACTCAGGGTTCGGTCAATAGCGTGATTCAGCGCGCCTCCTCGCTGGTCTTCGATACCGTTGAGGCCAAAAAGCACGCCACCCGTAACCGGGCGAAAGGCGAGCTGTTTTACGGTCGTCGCGGCACGCTGACCCATTTCTCATTGCAGGAAGCGATGTGCGAGCTGGAAGGCGGTGTCGGTTGTGCGCTGTTCCCGTGCGGCGCAGCGGCGGTAGCCAATACTATTCTGGCGTTTGTTGAACAGGGCGACCATATCCTGATGACCAACACCGCCTACGAGCCGAGCCAGGATTTCTGCACCAAAATTCTGACCCGTCTGGGCGTCACCACCGGCTGGTTCGATCCGCTGATCGGCGAAGGGATCGCAGAACTTATTCAGCCAAATACGCGCATCGTGTTCCTGGAATCTCCCGGCTCTATCACAATGGAAGTGCATGACGTTCCGGCCATCGTTCGCGCGGTACGCCGCATCGCGCCTGACGCCATCATCATGATCGACAATACCTGGGCGGCGGGCGTGCTGTTTAAAGCCCTCGATTTTGACATCGACATCTCTATTCAGGCGGCGACCAAATATCTGATTGGGCACTCCGACGGCATGATTGGCACGGCGGTGTCTAACGCCCGCTGCTGGGATCAGCTGCGCGAAAATGCTTACCTGATGGGGCAGATGGTCGATGCCGATACTGCCTACATGACCAGCCGTGGTATTCGCACGTTGGGCGTTCGCTTGCGTCAGCATCATGAAAGCAGCCTGAAAGTGGCCGAATGGCTGGCACAACATCCGCAGGTGGAACGCGTCAATCATCCGGCCCTACCGGGCAGCAAAGGCCACGAGTTCTGGAAACGTGACTTTACGGGCAGCAGCGGTTTGTTCTCGTTTGTGCTTAAAAAACGCCTGAACAACGACGAGCTGGCCGCCTACCTGGATAACTTCTCGCTCTTTAGCATGGCCTACTCGTGGGGCGGCTTTGAATCTCTGATTCTGCCTAATCAGCCTGAGCAGTTGGCTGAGCTACGTCCCGGCGGCGAAATCGACTTTACCGGCACCCTGATCCGACTGCATATCGGTTTAGAAAATGTTGATGATCTGCTCGCGGATTTGTCGGCAGGTTTTGAACGTATCGTGTAGAGTGCAGGCTGTAAACGTACTCCCGGACGGTTTTACAGACACAGACCGCATAAAAGTCTGCGTTTGTTGCGTACGCGATCAACCCAAGCCGGGTAAATCAGGAGTACAATAGCCGCATATCCGTTGTTCCACAGGAAAGTCCATGGCTGTCATTCAAGATATTATCGCTGCGCTCTGGCAACACGATTTTGCAGCGCTGGCGGACCCGCATGTTGTGGGTGTTGTTTATTTCGTTATGTTCGCCACATTATTTCTGGAAAACGGCCTGCTGCCAGCATCGTTCCTTCCCGGCGACAGCCTGCTGTTATTAGCCGGTGCGTTAATCGGTAAAGGCGTTATGGACTTCGCCCCGACGGTCGTGATTTTAACCTCCGCCGCCAGCCTGGGCTGCTGGCTGAGCTATTTGCAGGGCCGCTGGCTCGGGAATACCCGCGTGGTGAAAGGCTGGCTGGCGCAACTGCCGGTCAAATATCACGAAAGAGCGACCTGCATGTTTGACCGTCATGGCCTGCTGGCGCTGCTGGCTGGGCGTTTTCTGGCCTTCGTTCGCACTCTGCTGCCAACAATGGCCGGGATTTCTGGTCTGTCGAACCGCCGCTTTCAATTCTTTAACTGGCTGAGCGGCCTGCTGTGGGTCGGCGTGGTCACGTCACTGGGTTATGCGCTGAGCATGATCCCGTTCGTTAAACACCACGAAGATCAGGTCATGACTTTCCTGATGATCCTGCCGATTTTCCTGCTGGTTGCGGGCCTCGTGGGAACGTTGTTTGTGGTTATTAAGAAGAAATGCTGTAGCGCCTAATTTCTTCCATCCTCTCCCCAATGGGGAGAGGATAATTTAAATCCCCTGCATCATTCTGATTCGCGCCGCATCTTCCCCCGGCGTCACGCCAAAATAGCGTTTAAATTCACGACTGAACTGCGACGCACTTTCGTACCCCACGCGCATCGCCGCCGCGCTGGCCTTCATGCCGTCGTGAATCATCAGCATCCGCGCTTTGTGCAGGCGATAGCTTTTCAGATATTGCAGCGGCGAAGTGCTGGTGACGGATTTAAAGTTATGGTGAAACGCCGAGACGCTCATATTGGCTTCTGACGCCAGCTCATCGACACTCAGGTTTTCCGTGTACTGACTTTCAATGCGCTTCAATACACGGCTGATCAGACTGAAATGGGTCTGACGGCTCACCAGCGCCAGCAGCGCCCCGCCGCCCGGTCCCATCAGCACGTGATACAGAATCTCACGAATAATCTGCTTACCCAGAATACGCGCGTCGAGCGGGCGTTCCATCACATCCAGCAGGCGCTCAATGGCGCAAAGAATTTCATCCGAGAGCGTCGCGGAGTTGATTCCGCTTGCCGCCATCGCCGGCTGGAACAGTTCGTCTTCGCCAATATCCATCAGCAGCTCCTGCAGCTGAAGAATATCCACGTTGACGCGAATACCGGCCAGCGGAACCGCCTCTGTCGCGAAAGTTTCACATTCAAAGGGTAAAGGTACTGTCAGGAGCAAATATTCATTGGTGTCATAGCGGAACACGCGTTCGTTGATATAGCCAATTTTATGGCCCGAAAAGAGAAATACGATGCCAGGCTGATACATCACAGGCGTGCGCGTACCGGGCTGCGTGCCGTACAACAGGCGGATATCCGGCAGCAGCTCATTGAGATTATTTTCTTTATCTTTCAGTCTATTAATTTGGCCTGTTAGCTGAAGGCAAATCTCATCGCGGTTCATTTAGGTTCGTTCCCGATACGGTTTCCAGTGATGCCAGTTTGCGCATCTTTTTCCCTTTTCTCCAGCCCTCTGTAGAAATGGGCAAGACAACGGCAGGAATGTGCATTGAGAGGCGTGCGTCCGATGGCCACAATGGGCACCATCAGGCAGCCATCGACGCCGCCACGTTTTTCACCCACATAAAGGGCACGAGCAATGAACAATTTTAATCTGCATACCCCAACCCGCATTCTGTTTGGTAAAAATGCCATCGCCGACCTGCGCGATCAGATCCCTGACGGTGCACGTGTACTGATCACCTACGGCGGCGGCAGCGTGAAGAAAACCGGCGTACTGGACCAGGTTTATAGCGCCCTGGAAGGCATGGACGTGCGTGAGTTTGGCGGCATCGAGCCAAATCCGTCTTACGAAACACTGATGAACGCGGTCAAAATCGCCCGCGATGAGAAGATTACGTTCCTGCTGGCAGTCGGCGGGGGTTCGGTTCTCGACGGCACGAAATTTATCGCCGCAGCTGCGCATTACGCCGACGGCGTGGATCCGTGGGAAATCCTGCAAACCGGCGGAAGCAACATCACCAGCGCAATCCCGATGGGTTCTGTTTTGACCCTTCCAGCGACTGGTTCTGAGTCCAACAAAGGCGCGGTCATCTCGCGTAAAACCACCGGCGACAAACAGGCTTTCATGAACGAACACGTTCAGCCCGTGTTTGCCATTCTGGACCCGGTTTACACTTACACCCTGCCACCGCGCCAGGTCGCTAACGGCGTGGTGGATGCCTTCGTTCACACGGTTGAGCAGTACGTGACCTATCCGGTTAACGGCAAAATTCAGGACCGCTTCGCAGAAGGTATTCTGCTGACGCTGGTAGAAGACGGCCCGAAAGCGCTGCAAGAGCCAGAAAACTACGACGTGCGTGCCAACGTGATGTGGGCAGCGACGCAGGCGTTGAACGGTCTGATTGGCGCAGGCGTGCCGCAGGACTGGGCCACCCATATGCTGGGCCACGAACTGACGGCGATGCACGGTCTGGATCACGCTCAAACGTTGGCCGTCGTTCTGCCTGCCCTGTGGAATGAAAAACGCGATACCAAGCGTGAAAAACTGCTGCAATATGGCGAGCGCGTCTGGAATATCACTACCGGTTCTGACGACGAGCGTATCGATGCCGCTATCGCAGCGACGCGTAACTTCTTCGAACAGCTGGGCGTGCCAACTCGCCTCTCCGGTTACGGCCTTGACGGCAGTTCAATCCCTGCTCTGCTGGCAAAACTGGAAGAGCACGGTATGACACAAATTGGTGAGCGCAACGACATTACGCTGGACGTCAGCCGTCGCATTTACGAAGCGGCCCGCTAAGCGTTTTTGTCATCCCGCCTTTCGTTTTTTGACATTTCGTCCAGACTTAATGCACATCACATCACCGGGGACACCCCCGGTGATGAGCAAATGGAGGAGGAACAATGGCAAACCAAACCCTAATCAAGCTTCAGGACGGCAACGTCATGCCCCAGCTGGGGCTCGGCGTCTGGAAAGCCGGCAATGACGAGGTCGTTTCCGCCATTCACAAAGCACTGGAAGTCGGCTATCGGTCTATCGATACCGCCGCCGCATACAAAAATGAAGACGGCGTGGGCAAAGCCTTGTCCAGCGCTGACATCCCACGCGATGAGTTATTCATCACCACCAAACTGTGGAACGACGACCAAAAACGCCCGCGCGAAGCCCTGCTGGAAAGTCTGGAAAAACTCCAGCTCGATTTCGTTGATCTCTATCTGATGCACTGGCCGGTTCCGGCCATCGATCATTACGTCGAGGCGTGGAAAGGGCTGATCGACCTGCAACAAGAGGGGCTGGTGAAGAGCATCGGGGTCTGTAATTTCCAGATCCATCATCTGCAGCGTTTGATTGATGAAACCGGCGTTGCGCCAGTGATCAACCAGATTGAGTTGCACCCACTCATGCAGCAGCGTCAACTGCACGCCTGGAACGCCACGCACAAAATTCAGACCGAATCCTGGAGCCCGCTGGCTCAGGGCGGTGAAGCCGTGTTCGATCAGAAAATCATTCGGGATCTTGCCGAGAAGTACAGCAAAACTGTCGCGCAGATCGTCATTCGCTGGCATCTGGACAGCGGCCTGGTAGTAATCCCGAAATCGGTCACTCCGTCGCGCATTGCCGAGAACTTCGACGTCTGGGATTTCCGTCTGGATAAAGAGGAATTGAGCGAAATAGCGAAGCTGGACCAGGGCAAGCGTTTAGGGCCTGACCCGGATCAGTTTGGCGGGTAGTGTCGTAAAAAAAGCCGGGTGGCGGCTTGGCCTTACCCGGCCTACGGTTCGGTGCGGCATTTCTGCCGGATGGTGGCTGCGCCTTATCCGGCCTACGGTTTTGTAGGCCCGGTAAGCGCAGTGCCACCGGGCAACACAGGCTTAGCGGCCTGCCACTTTCCCACGTTTTTTGTTCGACGCAGGTGTCTGACGCTGATGTGCTACCGGCGTATGCTTGGTCAGTGCCGGGCGCGTATTGCGGTTCTGACGACGCGCTTCGCGCATCTCATCCAGCGTTGGCGCAGGCACCAGACATTCGCGGCGCGAGCCAATCAAGTGCTTTTTACCCATATCTTCCAGCGCCTGACGGATCAGCGGCCAGTTCGCCGGATCGTGATAGCGCAACAGAGCCTTATGCAAACGACGCTGTTTGTCGCCTTTCGGTACCACCACATCTTCACTCTTATAACCAATCTTACTCAGCGGGTTTTTGCCGGTGTAATACATGGTCGTCGAGTTCGCGAGCGGCGACGGATAGAAGTTCTGCACCTGATCAAGACGGAAGCGGCGCTGCTTCAGCCACAGGGCCAGATTCACCATGTCCTCATCGCGCGTACCAGGGTGTGCAGAGATGAAGTACGGGATCAGATACTGCTCTTTCCCCGCCTGTTTGGAATAGGTATCAAACAGCTCTTTGAAACGGTCGTAGCTGCCCATGCCCGGCTTCATCATCTTCGACAGTGGGCCTTCTTCCGTGTGCTCAGGGGCAATCTTCAGATAACCGCCGACGTGGTGGGTCGCCAGCTCTTTAATGTAGCGCGGATCTTCCACGGCGATGTCGTAACGCACGCCGGAGGCGATCAGGATTTTCTTGATACCCTTCAGGTCACGCGCGCGACGGTAAAGGTTGATCGTCGGCTCGTGGTTGGTGTCCATGTGCTGACAGATATCAGGATAGACGCACGACAGACGACGGCAGGTTTGCTCCGCACGCGGGGATTTGCAGCGCAGCATATACATGTTAGCCGTTGGGCCACCGAGATCGGAGATAACGCCGGTAAAGCCTGGGACTGAGTCGCGAATGGCTTCGATCTCGTTAACGATCGAATCTTCCGAGCGGCTCTGGATAATGCGCCCTTCGTGCTCGGTGATCGAACAGAACGAACACCCACCGAAGCAGCCGCGCATGATGTTGATCGAGAAGCGGATCATCTCGTACGCCGGAATGCGGCTGTTACCATACGCCGGGTGAGGAATACGCTTGTACGGCAGGGCAAAGACGCTGTCCATCTCTTCGGTCGAAAGCGGGATCGCCGGCGGGTTCACCCAGATATAGCGCTCGCCGTGCTTTTGCATCAGCGCGCGGGCGCAGCCAGGGTTGGTTTCATGATGCAGAATGCGTGACGCATGCGCGTACAGCACTTTGTCAGCTTTCACTTTCTCGAAGGATGGCAGCAGAACGTAGGTTTTTTCCCACGGTTTTGGACGCGGCGGCTGCACCACTACGGCTTTGGCTTCGGCTTTTTTCGGCTCGACCGGTTTGTTATCAGCACACGGCAGATCTTCGCCATACGGATGCGGGATCGGGTCGATTTTACCCGGCATATCGATGATGCGGGAATCCACCCCGCTCCAGCCCGGCAGCGCTTCTTTCACCATGATCGCGGTGTTACGCACGTCGCGGATGTTCCCGACCGGTTCGCCCTGCGCCAGACGGTGCGCCACTTCCACCAGCGGGCGTTCGCCGTTACCGAAGATCAGCATGTCGGCTTTGGAATCCACCAACACCGAACGGCGCACGGTATCAGACCAGTAATCGTAATGCGCGGTACGGCGCAGGCTTGCTTCGATTCCCCCCAGGATGACCGGCACGTCTTTCCATGCTTCTTTACAACGCTGGGTGTAGACCAAAGTGGCGCGATCCGGACGCTTGCCCGCGACGTTATCGGCGGTATAAGCATCATCGTGACGCAGTTTGCGATCGGCGGTATAGCGGTTGATCATCGAGTCCATGTTCCCGGCGGTGACGCCGAAAAACAGGTTCGGTTTGCCGAGGCTCATGAACGCCTCTTTGCTGTTCCAGTCTGGCTGAGAAATGATCCCAACTCGGAAGCCCTGCGCCTCCAGCATACGGCCACAGATGGCCATGCCGAAGCTCGGGTGATCGACGTACGCATCGCCCGTCACCAGAATAATGTCGCAGCTGTCCCAGCCCAGTTGGTCCATCTCTTCGCGGGACATCGGCAGGAATGGCGCCGGTCCAAAGCAGGCCGCCCAGTACTGGGGCCAGGAGAAGAGGTCTCGATCCGGCTGGATCAGGGATATTGCGCTCATAATGCTTCCGAAGAAAAAATAAACAAAGGGCGGGGATTATACGCTGGATTTATACGTTAAATGAAGGGGTATTATGCGGACGGGTTTTGCTGTTGCCCGGTGGCGCTGCGCTTACCGGGCCTACGTTCGTGGACGCTGGATGAACGTTCGGTGGTTTTGTAGGCCGGGTAAGGCGAAGCCGCCACCCGGCGTATTGATGCAGGTTATACCAGCGGATTCACCAGCAGCTGCCCCACCGAACCGCGATCCGCCATCTCCAGCGTCTGGCTATGGAACAGGAACGGGAAGTGCGGCCACGAAGGCTGTCCGTAATAGACCAGCAGTTCCACCTGCCCATCGACCCAGACCGTGTCTTTCCAGCCCCGGTCTTCCGGGAACGGCATCGCGCCGTTCACGTTGCGAATCAGGAAACTCACCCCTTCGATGTGGAACGCCTGCGGCATTTCCGCGCGAACGGTCCAGCGTTCCCAGGTGCCCTGCTGGGCGGTGATATCAATGCGATTCACGTCCCACAGCGCGCCATTGATGCCCGGATCGTCGCCGAGGCTGATATCGCGGCTGCGTACTGGCGTCCCGCTCATGATCTCTTCCGGCAGCAAGCGCATCGGCAGGCTGTCCGTCACCAGCGGCAACAGGCCCGTTGGACGCAGCGTAAGCACCAGCGTAGAAACCAGAATGCTTGATGGCTCGAAGAAGCCACGAATACGGTCAACGATACTTGCCGCTTCGCCGCAGGTCACTGACACTTCATCCCCGTTGGTCATATCCACGAGAATTTCGCGCCGTTCGCCCGGTGCCAGCGCCAGTTGTTTAACGGATACCGGCGCAGGCAAAAAGCCCTGATCGCCAGAAATCACGTGCAACGGGCGGCCATCGCTCATTTGCAGCTGATAGCGCCTGGAGTTGGACGCATTCAACAAACGCAGACGCACCCAGCCGCGAGACACTTCGACGTACGGACTTTGCGCGCCATTGACCATCAGAGAATCGCCAACAAAGCCGCCGCTGCCCGGCTCGTTATACTCAGGCGTTCCGAAGTTATCGAGACGTTTGTCCTGAATAATGACAGGGAAATCATCAACGCCGTAATGGTTTGGGATCGGCAGCGATTTACTCACCTCATCTTCCACCAGCCACATACCCGCGAGGCCGTTATAGACCTGCTGCGCGGTGCGGTTTGGCGTATTGGCGTGATACCACAGGGTGGCAGCGCTTTGGCGAATCGGCAGAACCGGCGCCCAGTCGGCGCTCGGCGTCATCATGCGCGCCGCCCCGCCCATCAGCGGGCCAGGAACCTGCAATCCACTGACGGTCATGGCGACATTTTCAGTCAAGCGGTTACTGTAAATCAGCTTAACGTCATCCCCGCTCCAGACGCGGATGGTTGGCCCAAGATAGCGGCCATTGACGCCCCAAACCGACGCGCGTGTACCCTGAGTAAAGGACCAGTGTGAGCGTTGCATGGTCAGGAAAAGCGGTTGCCCGCGGCGGGATTCCAGTAACGGCGGAATGGGCAGCGGCTGCTGCTGCCCGGCGGCGTTGGCTGTCAGCGGAACCGCGCCAGCACAAAGGGCGATTCCCGAAGCCTGAATAAACTGACGCCGACTGAGTGACATATTTGCTCCATGTAAAACGACGATAAAACCTGGGAATTCATTTCCCTGTAACTCCGGCTTAAATTTTACCGGAGGCTTCTCTCTCTGCGACTTCTTTGTCGAGCATTTCGATTTGACGCGCCATCAGCTCACGGCAATGGGCAGCCAGTTCACGAACCTGGTCTTTACCGTATTTGCTGGTATCTACTGGCGGCAGCATTTCGACGATCACCAGCCCGTTTTTCAGACGGTTAAGGTTAATTTTATTCGAAGTATTGGAAACACACACAGGAATAATCGGAACACCTGCTGCAATTGCGGCGTGAAACGCGCCAGTTTTAAATGGCAGCAGGCCACGACCACGGCTGCGCGTCCCTTCCGGGAACATCCAGATAGAGATTTTGCGTTTCTTAAAATGATTTACTACTTCAGCGATGGTGCTATGGGCTTTAGCGCGATTATTACGATCGATAAGCAAGTTACCGGTGAGCCAGTACAGCAGACCGAAGAACGGAACCCACAGCAGGCTTTTTTTACCGACCGTCACCGTTGGCGGCAGCACGATATTCGCAGCGGTGACCATATCGTAATTATTCTGATGATTGGCGATATAGATGGCGTTGCCAAAGTTCTCTGCACCTTCAGGCAAACGCCTTTCGACCTTCAGGCCATACAGCGGTGCCAGTCGGCCAAACATGCGGCCAAAAGTGGAAACATGCTTCGGATTACGCGGGCTGAACAGGCAGTAAATGCAGCCGAATACGCAGACCAGAATGCAGTAAATAACGGTAAGAATTGAACGAACAATGAATAGCATAGCGACCTCAGAAGCCCTAACAGCTGACAATTATATACTCCAATGTCAGTCAGGTAAGGACTTTATATAAAGACGGAAAATATTTTGCGAGAACCCCCTCCTGAATGGAGGGGGTGAGGCGACATTACTCTTCGCTGTCGCCCGATTTCGCACGCAGTGGAGAGTCAATTTCCACGCGATCAATACGCTGCAGACCGCGCATCAGCGAGCCGCGACGACCGCGTTCGCCAACCACCTTCTGCAACTCTTCCGGACGCAGTTTGATCTTACGTTTGCCGACGTGAATGGTCAGCGTGCTTTGCGGCGGCAGAATGAAGAGATGCGCCAGCCCGTCTTCGCCTTTAGCGGCTTCTGCTGACGGGATATTGATGATCTTGTTGCCTTTGCCTTTAGACAGCTGCGGCAGATCGCTGACCGGGAACATCAGCATCCGACCGGCGTGGGTAATCGCCAGTAGCATATCGCTTTCGTTCTCAATCACCAGCGGCGCCATCACGTGCGCGTTATCCGGCAGGCTGATCATCGCTTTACCCGCGCGGTTGCGGGCAATCAGATCGTTGAAGGTACAGATGAAACCGTACCCTGCATCCGAGGCCATCAGCAGTTTCTGCTCTTCGCCTTCCATCAGCATATGATCAACCGTCGCACCCGGTGGCAGCGTCAGCTTACCGGTGATCGGCTCGCCCTGCCCACGCGCCGATGGCAGCGTAATCGGGTCAATCGCATAGCTGCGTCCGGTGGAGTCAATGAACACCACCGGCTGATTGCTCTTGCCTTTCACCGCTGATTTGAAGCTATCACCGGCTTTGTAACTCAGGCCCGGCGCGTCAATATCGTGGCCTTTGGCACTACGCACCCAGCCGCTTTGCGACAGCACGATGGTCACCGGCTCTGATGGCAGCATGTCGTGCTCGTTCATCGCCTTGGCTTCTTCGCGCTCGTGCAGCGGCGAGCGACGGTCGTCGCCAAACGCTTCGGCATCGGCCTGTAGCTCTTTCTTCAGCAGATTGCTCATCTTGCGTTCAGACGCCAGAATCGCCTGCAGCTGATCGCGCTCTTTCGCCAGCTCGTTCTGCTCGCCGCGAATCTTCACCTCTTCCAGTTTGGCAAGGTGGCGCAATTTCAGTTCAAGGATCGCTTCAGCCTGGGTTTCGCTGATGCCAAAACGCGACATCAGGGCTGGCTTCGGCTCGTCCTCAGCGCGAATAATCTCGATCACTTCATCGATATTGAGGAACGCCACCAGCAAACCTTCGAGGATATGCAGGCGCTTAAGGACTTTTTCCAGACGATAGTTCAGACGGCGACGCACCGTATCACGACGGAACGCCAGCCACTCGGTCAGGATCTCCAGCAGGTTTTTCACCGACGGGCGACCATCCAGACCAATCATGTTCAGGTTAATGCGGTAGCTTTTTTCCAGATCGGTGGTGATGAACAGGTGGCTCATCACCTGGTCCATATCCACGCGGTTAGAACGTGGCACGATCACCAGACGCGTCGGGTTTTCGTGGTCTGATTCGTCGCGCAGGTCGTCAACCATCGGCAGCTTTTTGTTGCGCATCTGGGCGGCGATCTGCTCCAGCACTTTGGCACCGGACACCTGGTGTGGCAGCGCGGTGATCACCACGGCGCCGTCTTCTTTGGTCCACACTGCGCGCATACGCACGGAGCCGCGACCGTTCTGGTAGATTTTGCGGATTTCGGCGCGGGAGGTGATGATCTCCGCTTCGGTCGGATAGTCCGGCCCCTGCACGATATCCAGCAGTTCATCCAGCGTGGTTTTCGGCTGTTCAATCAGGGTGATAGCGGCTTTTGCGACTTCGCGCAGGTTGTGCGGAGGAATATCCGTCGCCATGCCCACGGCAATACCGGTGGTGCCGTTCAGCAAAATATTCGGCAGACGGGCAGGCAGCATTTTCGGCTCCTGCATGGTGCCGTCGAAGTTTGGCACCCAGTCCACCGTGCCCTGGCCGAGTTCGCCCAGCAGCAGTTCTGCATATTTAGACAAGCGGGATTCGGTATAACGCATCGCCGCAAAGGATTTCGGATCGTCCGGCGCCCCCCAGTTTCCCTGGCCATCGACCAGCGGATAACGGTAGGAGAACGGCTGTGCCATCAATACCATTGCTTCGTAGCAGGCGCTGTCGCCGTGCGGATGGTATTTACCGAGCACGTCACCGACGGTACGGGCGGATTTTTTGAATTTAGCGCTGGCGCTCAGCCCCAGCTCAGACATCGCGTAAACGATGCGACGCTGAACGGGTTTCAGGCCATCACCGATAAACGGCAGTGCCCTGTCCATGATGACGTACATGGAATAGTTCAGATAGGCGTTTTCAGTGAATTCATGTAGCGCGAGGCGCTCTGCCATATCGCTCATTAAATGTCATTCCTCAACTCAGAAACCTGTGGGTTTCAGGCAATATTGCCGCAGATACTACCCTATCTGACGAGTTGAGTCACAAAGAAAAAGGGCCGTAGAATCGGCCCTTTTCGACATTATTTGTCCAGTTTGAAGACCTGTTTCACGTCGATTTCAAACTCGTTCCACTCTTTATCGACCTTACCCTGAATCTCGACCTTATCCTGCGGGGTGATGGTCTGTCCGTTCCAGCGTTTGTGGTCAATTTCCACATTCACCGTACCGGTGGTATCGCGGAACAGGTAGCGGTCGTCAGACAGGCGCTCGATGATGTTCCCGCGCAGTTTGACCCAGCTGTCGTCCTTCTGATCTTTCACTTTTGCCGCCGTGGTGAGGTTGGCGTCATTATCCACAAAACCGCCCTGCTGCGTTTGGGTTTGCGCCGGGGTGGCGGACGGACCGCTGAATCCCCCCTGTGCTGCAAATACCGGGGCTGTGGTCATCATCATGATTGCCGTAATGGCTGCGAATTTTTTCATCGTTTTCTCTCCCTTTAATGTGGTGTTGAACTCCATTAAACAGGGTAAACCTTAACGACTTCTTAAGGGGAAAATATAAATTTTAATGCTGTACAGCATGATGTCACAGAGGGTTTACTGCACTTATCTCGCAGCATCAAGGAGGGAACATGCGCATTTTACTGGTAGAAGACGACAGGATGATTGGCGACGGCATCAAAGCGGGCCTCAGTAAAATGGGCTTTAGCGTTGACTGGTTTACCGACGGCGGTACCGGGAAAGCCGCGCTCTATACCGCCCCTTTCGATGCGGTAGTGCTCGACCTCACGTTGCCGGGGATGGCTGGTCTGGAAATTTTGCGCGAATGGCGCGAAAACGGACGCAGCGAACCAGTGCTGATCCTCACCGCGCGCGATGCTCTCGATCAACGCGTCGAAGGTTTACGTCTCGGTGCGGATGACTATCTGTGCAAACCGTTTGCTCTGGTCGAAGTGGCGGCACGGCTTGAAGCGTTGGTCCGTCGCACGCACGGCATGGCCCGCAGTGAGTTACGCCACGGCAATGTGACGCTGGGCCCGGTCAGCCTGGTCGCCACTTTGAATGGCGAAACGTTGCCTCTTAAGCCAAAAGAATTCGCCCTGCTGGAGCTACTGATGCGTAACGCGGGGCGCGTTTTGCCGCGCAAACTGATCGAAGAAAAACTCTACACCTGGGACGACGACGTCTCCAGCAACGCCGTCGAAGTCCACGTCCACCATTTACGCCGCAAGCTCGGCAGCCATTTTATCCGCACCGTTCACGGCATCGGTTATACCCTGGGTGATGCATGAAACTGACTCAACGCCTTAGCCTGAAGCTGCGTCTGACGCTGCTTTTCCTCGTGCTGTCCGTCGGCGCCTGGCTGGCGGCAAGCCTCGTCGCCTGGCAGCAAACGACCCACAAGCTCGATAAGTTGTTCGACACTCAGCAGATGCTGTTTGCCAAACGGCTGATGACGATGGATCTCAACGAGCTCAACGCACCGGTGAGAATGGCCGATGTGCCCAAAAAAGCCAAACACGGGCATCTGGATGACGATGCGCTGGCCTTTGCCATCTACTCCGCCGACGGGAAAATGCTGCTCAACGACGGCGAAAATGGCCGTGATATTCCGTATCACTATCGCCGCGATGGTTTTGATAACGGCCGCATTAAAGACGATAACGACGAGTGGCGCTTTCTGTGGCTGAGCGCGCCAAATGGCAAATACCGGATTGTGGTCGGCCAGGAGTGGGAATACCGCCAGGAGATGGCGCTGGATATTGTGACCTCTCAGCTCACTCCGTGGCTGGTCGCTCTTCCGCTGATGCTGCTGTTGCTGATTGTGTTGCTCGCCCGCGAACTGCGCCCGCTGAAAAACCTCGCGCTGGCGTTACGACAGCGTTCGCCTGACGCGACTGACCGGCTTGGAACTGAAGGACTACCGACGGAAGTGCGCCCATTGCTCGACGCCCTGAACCATCTTTTCGAACGCACTCAGGAAATGATGACCCGCGAGCGGCGCTTTACCTCTGATGCCGCCCATGAGCTGCGCAGTCCACTGGCGGCCCTGAAAGTGCAGACCGACGTAGCGCAGCTGTCGCTCGACGATCCGCAGGCGCAGCAAAAAGCGCTCAAACAATTACACGCTGGCATCGATCGCGCCTCGCGGCTGGTGGATCAGCTCCTGACGTTGTCGCGGCTCGATTCGCTGGAAAATCTCGATGATATTGAGCCCATTAATCTCGCCGATTTGCTGCAATCGACGGTGATGGATATTTACCACCCGGCGCAGCAGGCGGGCATCGAACTGCGCCTGAACATCAACGCGCCGCAGGTTGTGCGTTCCGGTCAGCCGCTTTTACTGAGCCTGCTGGTGCGTAATCTTCTGGATAACGCCGTGCGCTACAGCCCGCACGGCAGCAAGGTGGATGTCACCCTGGATGCGCAGAGTTTTACCGTACGCGACAACGGACCGGGAATTTCTGCTGCCGATTTGGCGCGTCTCGGCGAGCGCTTTTATCGTCCGCCGGGCCAGGAACAGACCGGTAGCGGACTGGGGTTGTCGATCGTCCAACGAATCGCAACGCTGCACAGAATGCGGTTAACGCTTGCGAATGCGCACGAAGGCGGGTTTGAAGCGAAGGTGAGTTGGTAGTTCGATTATTGCCCTATGAGCAAAAGACTTTGCACATTTTACTCATTTTTCCGCACCGTTATTACGGGTAACATGACGGCCAAACTCGCCAGTCTGAGGACAAATAATGAGCAACATTCTGATTATCAACGGTGCGAAAAAATTCGCCCACTCCAATGGTCAACTGAATGACACCCTGACCGAGGTCGCGGATGGTTTCCTGCGCGACGCCGGGCATGATGTTAAGGTTGTGCGTGCCGATAGCGATTACGACATTCAGGCCGAAGTGCAGAACTTCCTGTGGGCCGACGTGATTGTCTGGCAGATGCCAGGCTGGTGGATGGGCGCACCGTGGACCGTCAAAAAGTACATGGATGATGTCTTCACCGAAGGTCACGGTTCACTGTACGCCAGCGATGGCCGCACCCGTTCCGACGCCTCCAAAAAGTACGGTTCCGGCGGTCTGCTGCACGGCAAAAAATACATGCTGTCACTGACCTGGAACGCCCCGCTGGATGCCTTCACCGATGAAGATCAGTTCTTCCACGGCGTGGGTGTAGACGGTGCTTATCTGCCGTTCCACAAAGCCAACCAGTTCCTGGCGCTGGAGCCATTGCCGACCTTCATCGTCAACGACGTGATTAAAATGCCGGACGTGCCGCGCTATATCGCAGAATATCGCAAGCATCTGGCTGAGATTTTTGCTTAACTGGTAATTCAAAATTAGACCCAAATAATTCGAGTTGCAGTAAGGCGGCAAGCGAGCGAGTCCCGATGAGCTTACATAAGTGAGTGATTCGGGTGAGTGAACGCAGCCAACGCAACTGCGGCTTGAAGTATGCCGGGTATAGAAGGAGTTAACCATGCTTACTGTCATTGCTGAAATCCGTACGCGTCCAGGCCAACATCACCGTCAGGCGGTGCTGGATGAATTTGCGAAGATTATCCCGACCGTGCTGAAAGAAGAAGGCTGCCACGGCTATACGCCGATGGTCGACACCGCCGCTGGCGTGAGCTTCCAGACCACCGCACCCGATTCGATCATCATGGTTGAACTGTGGGAAACCGTGGCACACCTGGAAGCGCATCTGCAAACCCCGCACATGAAAGCGTGGAGTGAAGCGGTGAAAGGGAACGTTCTGGAAACGCATATCCGTATTCTGGAGCAAGGGGTTTAAGTTTCGTGGACTTTGCCGGGTGGCACTGCGTTTACCCGGCCTACAAAACCCAACCCTGACCCGTAGGCCCGGTAAGCGCAGCGCCACCGGGCAACATAGACCGCACATGTGTAGGCCCGGTAAGCGAAGCGCCACCGGGCTTTTTATTACCAGTACAACTTCCAGCTCTGCGTAAACCGTACCAGCGCCTCAACGTAGAAATAATCCCCCCAGCTGGCACACTCATCCACCCCTTTATTGCTCGCCAGATGGTAAACCGAGTGCTTCAGCAGCCCGTTGCCCTTCTCCTCTTTGCCCATCAGATAGTGGCGGGTCAACGACGACATCATCCCTTTCGCCCACTCCAGATAACGCTCGCGATCCGGATCGGTCACCGGCAGGTGCTTCACCAGTTCCAGCAAACCGCACACTGCAATCGCCGCTGACGACGAATCGCGCAGCGCATCGGTGCCCACCAGCGCCAAATCCCAGTGGCAGACATAATCCTCCGGCAGACGGTTGAGGAAGTAGTTCGCCAGCCGTTTCGACAGGGCAATCATCGTCTCGTCACCGGTGTAGATGTAGCTCAGCAGAAAACCGTAAATCCCCCACGCCTGGCCGCGCGACCAGCATGAGTCGTCCGCATAACCCTGCTGCGTATTGCCGTAGCGCGGCGCGCCGGTTTTCACGTCCATGTAGTAAGTATGGAACGTCGAGGCATCCTCACGAATTAGATAGGTCGCCGCCTGCATCACGTGCGCTTTAGCCGCCTCAGCAAAGCGCGGATCGCCAGTCTGCTCCGTTGCCCAGTAGAGCAGCGGCAGGTTCATGTTGCAGTCGATGATCATCCGCCCGGCCTGTTCCGGGTCAAAAAGATCGCCCCACGCCTGAATGATTTTCGCCTTCTCATGGAAGCGTTCCAGTAAGGCTTCAGCTGCCAGCAGCGAGAAACCGCGCGCTTCACGGTTGCCGGTCAGACGCCAGGCCGCCACGCACGACAGGGTATACAGAAAGCCCAAATCGTGAGTATTGGTGTCGTTGCGCCCAGCGATGCGCAGGCCAAACGAGCGCACATTTTTCTCGGCAAGCTGGCGGAATTTTTCGTCGCCGCTCATCTCCCACGCCAGCCACAGCTGTCCGGTCCAGAAGCTGGTGGTCCACTCGACGTTGTCCGTCAGCGGGTAGAACCCATCCTCACAGGTTTCCGCCGGGAATTTTTCACCGAACTCCGTTAAATGACGGCTAATCAGTTCGAGGACATGATCCCGCGCCGAGCTTAATTCATCCCTGAACGCACGCGCATCAACGGGTACAGGAATATCGGACAGGCGTTCCTCTGCGATACGATTTAACATATTTCGGTTCCTTCTTTGACATCAAAAATTAGCGTGATGGATGTTGTTCTGCGACGTTTATTGCCTGATTACCGCGCCATTTGCTCTGACAGGCAGATAAGGTAAAGGCAGAAATAATCGTAAAGGTCAGCGCTGTGACGCCCATGATGATATAGGTCTGTTCGAAGCCAATGCGGTCATACATATATCCAGCTGGTGAAGAGACCACCACGTTCCCGACATACAGCATCGCCTGATAGCCTAATAAATACATGGTGGCGTTCACGCGTTTATCGAAATGTTCGGCGATATATTTAAAGACCGACACCAGCAGGAGGCAGATTTCCAGACCGTATAGTGGTTTGAGAATCGAAATTAACAGATGCGAATCGCACATCCCGGAAATAATCAAACGTGCGCCGACCACTAATCCGACAATTAATAACCCGCGTTTGGCACCAATAAAGTTAACGAATAGCGGAATAACCATATACATCAGGAATTCCATCCCCGACTGCACGGTGCCCAGATAGCCAAATACCGCGTTGCCTTGATGTACATCGTCGAAGAAGGTCACGAAGTAGCGCGAGAATTGTTGTTCGGCGATAAACATCATCCACGCCACGCCCGCCACATACAGACAGAAGGCCCAGAATTTGCGGTTACGCAGCAGCGCGTAAACGTCTGATGGCGCAATTTTCTCTTTGGTCAGCACCTCACCCGCATGGACGGAGTTAGTGTTCACTTTCAGGTTCAGCAAGACGATCAGCATGATAACCGACGCCACGCTGCCCATAATGAAGTTGTACGCCGGAGAGAGGTTAAACAGCAGGCCGGAGAACGACGACGCCACCGCCCAACCGAGCGATCCCCACATGCGGATCTGGCCGAATTCCATACCGTTCAAACGGCTAAAGCGGTCGGAATAGGATTCGCACGCCGCCACGCCCGCATACCAGGCGAAGCTTAAATAGAGCGCACCAATAATAATCCCAAGCATCGTGTTAGACATGAGTAACGGCTGATAGACATAAATAAAGAACGGAGCCATCAATGCCGACATCGCGACGACAAAATAGAGCAGATATTTGCTCATGCCGATTTTATCGAGAATATAACCATAAATCGGTTTCAGGATAACGGAGAACACGCCGTTCACCGCAAATACGGTACCAATCACCGAACCGCTGAGATTCGCTTTTTGGCCGAGCCAGATAGCCAGCAGGCCAATACTGGCCGACCAGGTAAAGAAATAGAGAAAAATAAAGGTACTGATTTTGTAATATTCGGTTTTATTCGTTGAGCTGATTTTCATAGAATCCTCGCCAACTTGTAGGGTCCAGAGTGTTTATATAAAGAACGACAACTGACGTTCGCTTCCCGGTTCGTTAATCACGACCTGGTTATTGTTGATATGCAGCTGCGGGGTGACCGCGTAGTTTTTCTGTTCCCCGGAAGCGGTGACGGCGCAGCAGAGCCAGCTTTCCCCGACCGGGATTTCACTCATGAGCACAGGAATCGACGCGCACTCTGCAAACATCACGCTGCTGTTTGGCGGGGTGACGATGCTGTCGGGCTGGCGCGCCATCGCTGGCGAGAGGTCGACAATCACGCTGCTGCCGTTCTGGGCATTCAACACAGCCCCGCGCTCCTGCAAGCGATGCTCTGTTCTGATCACCGCAAATCCGCCCTCCACCGTTTGCAATCTGCGGGCGCTATCCACGCGATGCAGGCGCAGATGCCACTCGCCGAACGGCACCAGCCAGGTGTCGATATGCACGTCGTGCCACGGCGACCAGCGCGAGAAAATGAAGTTTTCATCGACGCGCACTTCCTCGCAGTCGCGACGACCGCGGAAGTAGTTATCGCCATCACTGAGCAGCAGCATCGAGTCGCAAGCGGCGTGTTTGATGCCGTAGCGCCCGCGCTCAATGGTGAAACCAAAGCGGCTGGAGTAGGCAAATTTGGTGTATTTCGCCTCGGTGTTGACGTAGTTATTTAGCTCAAGCTGTCCGGCGGTAAGCAGCGTGACGTGCTGCGAATCGTCGGTGTGGATAACTATCTGCTGCGCGTTGGGGATCAGGTGTTTTTCCGCGCGTTTCGGCAACGGCTGTTCCTCTGCCTGCCAGAACGGACTTCCCTCATCCAGCGCCAGGATCAGGTAGGTTTTCAGTGCCCAGTACGGCGACCCCGGTGAGTTGTAGTCCTCGCACATCGCCAGATTCGGATAGGCAAAACCGAGCGTCAGAATACCGTCGCGATCGAGGATCGGCTGATGCTGCCACCAACGCAGATGGCGCAAAATGATGCCTTTGACGATGCCTGGCGTGAACACATCCAGCCCAGAAAATGCCACCGCGCTCCAGAAAGCGACCATCGCAAAGCGGTAGGTCAGGCTGCGGCCAAACGGAATCGAGGCTCCGTCGGCGGCGGACATATAAATGAAATCATCAGCAAACTGGCGTGCGCGGTCGCGCAGCACAGCCGCCCTCTCCTCGTCGCCGCTCAGGGTGGCGTAGATCAGGCCGTAAAAGTGAAACGCCATCGAGATGTAATAGTCTTTTGGGCGGCCCACGCCATCGGAATACCAGCCATCGCCCAGATAGTAGGCGTCCATCGACGCAAAGCGGTGATCGATAGCAGATTGATCGAACGGCAATCCGGCGCGTTTAAAACCGAGCTGGACCATAATGGCAAAATAGTTCCAGTTGCTGTCCGGCATCTGGGCATCGGTGATTTGATTCAGCCACGCGTGCAGATTTTGCACCTCGCGCTCGCTGAACAGATCTGTGAGGCTGTTTTGCAGCAGCGCCAGCCCGAGGCCATAGGCCGCCATCTCCACCAGACGCTGATCGTAAGGCGCGGTTTCGCCCCAGTAGCCTGCACTGTGCGGATCGGTGCCCTGCTTAATCGCGGTGATGTATTTCTCGCTATAGGGCGTGCTGTCGCCAGATGCCAGCAGCGGAAACAGGCCCCACAACGCGCGCGAAAGCCCCTCCATCTGCGCAATATCCGTCGCGTAGTGTGCACACGTATCACCCAGTGAAATGCGTGAACTGCCCGGCGTAAACTGCTTATCCAGCGCGCCTAACAGGGTATTTAATTCCGCCACCACATCCTGGCGGGTAGACAACGGATTTGATGTTTCTTTATTTGCCGCCCACATACGCTCGTCCTCGTAATCATCTGCGGCAAAGAATAGTGAATCCATAACCCTCAGAAATGTTAGCCGTGTCACAGGGAAGAGAGATGAATAAACCCGAAGTTGAGAAAATTTAAAAAGGTGGTTTATAACGGAGAAGAGACGGGTAAAAGTTGAGTTTTATTGCACTATGCGCGACACGCCAAAATCTGACCATCTGGAGCTGATCACCCTCAACGATACCATTGTGTCGTTCAGCCGCCTGTTCGCCAATACCGTGCGCTATCACCACTGGCATCAGTGTCTGGAAATTCTGTATGTCGAAGAGGGTTTTGGCGTGGCGATCGTCGATAATCGCCACTACACCATGCGCCCCGGACGGATGTTTTTCTTCCCGCCGTTTACGCTGCACAAAGTGATGGTTGATGAGCAGGCCGAGGCGATTTATCGGCGCACTATTATTCACCTCGATCACCACGCAGTGCTGAAAGTGCTACGTGATTTCCCGCAGGCGCAGCAGCGATTACAAAAGCTGGCGCGGCGCGGCGGGCCCGCGTGGGTGGCCGATGTGGCGCAAAGTCAGGTTCATATTAATCATCTGCTGAACTGCTATCAGCCGCCAATGAACAGCGAAAGCGTCGCCAGCCTGCTGATCAGTTTATTTGCCATGCTACCGGACGACAGCGATGGCGCACCCGGCAGCAGCCACGGCATCGCCAGCCAAGTGATGTTCTGGCTGGATGAGAACTATCAGGTCAAATTTAGCCTCGACGCGCTGGCGCTTGAGCTGGGTAAATCCCGCAGCTACGTTTCACGTAAATTCCACTCGGAGACGGGCGAGAAAATTCACGATTATCTGAATACGCTGAGGCTGCGAAAGGCCTGCGAATGCCTGCTGCACAGCGACGAGAGCGTGCGGGATATTGGTGCGCGGGTCGGATTTTCGGATGTGACGTATTTTATCAGCGCGTTCAGGAAGGGGATCGGTGAGACGCCGTTGCAGTACCGGAAGAATCATTCGGGCGGTTGAACCGGGTTAGGGTTGGGTGCGGCCTGATACCCTCTCCCACGGGAGAGGGAGAACACATTAAAAACGGCAACCCTGTTGCCGTTTTGCATTGACCTTGTAGGCCGGGTAAGGCAACGCCGCCACCCGGCATTTTTGCCCGGCGGCGCTGCGCTTGCACGGGCCTACAAAACCGGGCTGATTTACGCACTTTTCTTCCCCGGTTTTAATCCGCGATGAAATTCATTGATGCGTTTCATAGACTTAATCGTGCGCTGCGGTGCGGTGGATGCCACCGATAACACAATCATCTCCAGACACAGCATCACCGTGCCGTGCAGCGGGATTTTACCCTTCTCGTTACCGCGCGGAACGTGGATCACCACGCTCGCCTCTTTGCTGAATCGCGAATCGACAGCGTTGGTCAGCAGAATGGTCGGAATACCTAAACGGCGGGCCTCACGCAGGGTAGTTTGTCCTTCCCGGTGCGCGGATTTTTGCGCCATCATCACCAGTACATCCCCGCGCTGGAGCTCAATCAGCTGCTCAGCGAGGTTAATCCCTGTGCGATTCAGCGCCATCGCTGGCAGGCCAATGCGGCTAAACAATCGCGCGGTATATTCCGCCAGAATCCCCGACGCGCCAATACCAAAAATCGCCACCTGGCGCGCCTCGCCCAGCAGCGCCACCGCCTGCGCCAACGCGTAACGGTTCTGTGGTTCCGATAATATCTCGCAGGTGTGCTGATGCCCTTCCAGCACAAAATCGATACTTGAATTGACGTCGCTAGTCAGCGCCTTCACGGTGGTGGTGATCTTCTCGCTGGAACTGAGCGTCGGGCCAAACCAGTGCTCCAGCGTCTGTTTCAAATCGCGTAAACCGGCAAAACCCAACGCCTGAATAGCGCGCACCACCGTCGCATCGGAGGTTTTAAGCAGCGCAGCGATTTCCATCGCCGTTTGCTCCATCACCGCTTCACGATTGTCATTGATGTAACTGGCGACCAGCAGCAGGCGCGGCGTGAGCTGATGCGCGCGAGCGCGAAAACGCTCGCCGTAGACATCTACGCGAGATTTGTCTTTTCTGATCATTTCACCTCCGGTAACGGACGACCGGCGATTTGTGACTGGATCTGCGCGGCCATTAACCCCAGCGAGGCGAAGGAGTTGGAGATCGCCTCCTCGCGTGAAATCAGCACGTAATGTCCGGTGCGACAGGCGTTGAGGAACTGGCACCAGCCGGGCATGACGGCCTCCATCGCCGCCAGCTCGTCCTGCGGTTTGCCGCCCGTGTCGCCGCGCCAGGTGGCAAAGACGAAATCCGCATCCAGCTCCGGCAGACGCTCGGCGCTGACGTCAATGCGGCCACCTTCGGGAATATTGTCGATAAGAGGCGGGAAGGTGAATCCGGCGTCGCGCAGCACGCGGCCAAGGGAGTGATAGCTGTGCATCACCGTGATCTTGCCCTGATTAGCCTGGATCACCGAGACGCTCGTTTTCTTCGTCTCGATCGTCGCTTTTAGCGCGGCGATCTGATCCTGATAGCGACGCTCAAGGATCTTGAGCCGCTCCTGCGTGCCGGTCAGCTGCGCCAGCTTGCGGTAGATTTCCGGCGCACCGCCGTCAAGATGATCGATGCTTACCGTCGGCGCGATTTTCTCTAACTGCGAAACCGGCGTGCTGCGGGTCGGCTCGGTGATGATCAGATCCGGCTTGGCGGCGGCGATGGCTTCAATATCAATATCCGCCGTGCCGATAAACTGGATAGACGAATTATCGAAATCCACCCCCGTCAGCAGCCCACCGGAGCGGATAAAATGGCTGCCGTCCGGGCGCGTACGTCCGTGACTCGCCACCGGCGGGACGCCCAGTTCGATCAGCGGAATGGTAATATCGAGATCGTGCAGCGACACGATGCGTTTCGGGTGCAGAGGCACTGTCACCGTGCGCCCTAAATCATCGGTAAACGTCTGAACCGGTTCCGCTGCGCTCGCGGAAAACCCCGCCAGCAGCAGCATCAAAAACATAACGCGCATTTCATTCCCCTTTTAAAACCGGTCCCGGCGCGCCCAGAGCAGCACCAGGAAAAACGGACCGCCAATCAGCGAGATAACAATACCCGCAGGCAGTTGCAGCGGCAGAAACGCCAGCCGACCAATGTTATCCGCGAGCAAAACCAGCAGCGCACCCAGCGCCGCGCTGCCCACCAGCAGCGTAGTCTGCCCCCCGCGCAGCAGAAAACGCGCCATATGCGGCGCAATCAAACCGACAAAACCAATGCTCCCGACGCACGACACGCAGGCCGCCGTCAGTAATACCGGGGCCAGTACGCGCAGCAGCGCCAGACGCGAGGTCCGCACGCCCAGCCCGGTCGCGGTATGATTCCCGAGTAGCGCGACATCCGCCGCGCGGGCCGTAAACAGCAGCAGCGCAAACGCGGGGAGCGCCCAGCCCGCCGCCACGCCAACCAGCGTCCAGTTTGCCGCGTGCAGGCTCCCGGCGAGCCACAGCAGCGCGGTTTGCACGTCTCGCACGTCCGCCGTGGTCATGAAAACCCCCATTCCGGCGGCGAAGGTCCACGACACGCCAATGCCAATCAAAATAAAGCGCGGACGGGAAATGTCGCGGGCAAGCCATATCACCAGCAGCGCTGTCAGCAAACCGCCCGCCATCCCCACCACCGGACGCCAGAGAACGGAAAGCGTCGGAAACTGGAAAATCAGCAGCAACACCGCCACGCTACAGCCCTCTTTCACCCCGATAAGACCGGGATCGGCCAGCCCGTTGCGGGTGATGGACTGCATCGCCGCCCCCGCCATGCCGAGCATCGCCCCGCAGAGCAGCGCCATCAGCAAGCGCGGCAGACGGATGTCCTGCACGATGAAACGGGCGTCGGCGCTCAACGCATCGGGATAAAACAGCGCACGTGCCACATCAGACGTTGGAACGGGAAGTGTGCCGTGCGTCAGGCCCAGTACCAGCAGCGAGAAGATCAACAGGGTTAATACGGCTAACCAGCCCAGCGCTTTGGGGCGGATTAATGTGGAAAATTGTCCGCAACGCAGCGGGCGCAGTTCGGCGCGTAAAACAGCCCGGCTCATCGGAACATCCTCGCGGCCATCAGGATAAACACCGGCGCGCCGACCAGTGCGGTCATTACGCCGGTCGCCAGTTCGTGCGGCGTAAACAGCGTGCGCGCCGCGATATCTGCCAGCAAAAGCACCAGTGCACCGCAGCAGGCACAGAGCGGCACCATGACGCGTAAATCCACCGATACCAGACGGCGGATAATCTGCGGGACCACCAGACCGATAAAACCAATCGGCCCGGCAATCGACACCGCTGCGCCGCACAGTAACGCGATGGCGATCAGGGCGAGTATCCGCGTGCGCACAATCGACACGCCCAGCCCCTGGGCCATGCGATCGCCGAGCGCCAGCATGTTTAAAGAAGGTGCGATCCACAGGGAGAATGCAAATCCTGCAGCAGCCACCCAGGCGGCATGTTGCGTCGTCGCCCAGCTTAATCCCGCCAGATCCCCCGCCAGCCAGGTGCGCATCGCCAGCAGAGTTTGTTCATCGAGGATCAGCACCGCCGCGGTGATGGACGAGGCAAACGCCGACAGCGCCACGCCGCAGAGCGTCACTTTCATCGGCGTCAGGCCGGTGCGTCCGGCAGACGAGAGGGTGAGCACCATCAGAAACAGGATCGCCGCACCTGCCGCTGCAATCAGCGGCCGCCCAAACGGCAGCGCCAGCCCGAGCGCGCTGGTGATGACTACCGCCAGCGCGGCGCCAGCGTTTAAGCCGAGAATATGCGGTTCGCCCAGCGGATTGCGGATCACCGCCTGCAACAGCACGCCGGCTACGCCAAGTGCTGCGCCGGTAATGAGCGCCGCCGCCAGTCGCAACAGGCGCAGGTTGATAATTACGTTGTGATCGAAGTTGCGCGGGTCAAACGCCAGAAACGCCTGCACCACGGTAGACGGGGGAATAAAGCGCGCACCGAGGCCCAAATGAATGATTGCGCCCATCAGCAGCAGCGCCAGAAAAACGACGGAAGCCAGACCTGCGCGCATCACGGTTTCCCACTACTGCGGCGAAACGGCATGAAAAACGGTTTGCCGGTCATCGGGTTGACTGACATCTGCACGTCCACGTCGAAGACGGTTTTGATCAGTTCAGCCGTGCAGACGTCGCCCTCGTGCAGCACACCCTCCACTTTGCCTTCGCGTAAGAAGACCAGCGTATCGCCGTAGTTCACTGCAAAATTGAGATCATGGAGTACGACGACGACGGTGCGCCCGTGATGGCGAGTCAGATCGTGCAGCAGTTCGAGAATCTCCACCTGATAGCGCAGATCGAGGAACGTGGTCGGTTCATCCAGCAGAATGGTCGGCGTCTGCTGGGCCAGCGCCATCGCAATCCAGCAGCGCTGACGCTGACCACCGGAAAGACTTTCAACGGGCAGATGCGCAAATTCTTGCGTGCCCGTCAGACGCAGCGCTTCTTCCACTGCCTGCTCGTCGGCGTCGGTCCACTGGCGCATAAAGTTCTGCCACGGAAAACGCCCGCGCGACACCAGCTCAAACACCGTCAGCCCTTCGGGCAGCAGCGGCGATTGCGGCAAAATGCCGAGTTCACGCGAGACCGCTTTGGTCGGCTGGTGGTGAATGGCTGTGCCATTGAGCAATACCGCGCCCCCCATCGGGTGCAGCAGGCGCGCCATTGTACTGAGCAGCGTCGATTTCCCGCAGCCGTTGGCCCCAACCAGCACGGTCATTTTTTCAGATGGAATAGTGAGGGAAATATCATCGACGATGATTTTTTTCTGGTAGCCAGCAGAGAGGTTTTCAAGAACCAGCTCCGGCTTTGTCGCGTTTTGAGCCACGTGTACGCCAACTTAATCAAATTTCGAATAAATAAAAATAAATCTCATTCTCTTTTGTGAGTTTGCCGCTGTGCTATGTAGTAGTCAAGGGGATAAACACCCTAAAAAAACCAGGGATTAATGGTCTGTACCACCTCAAGAAAAAATGAAAATAATTACCTATTTTCATGGCGTTAACGTTTTAAACGCGCACGTGAATCTGGCGATTTTTTACTGTAGCCGAATTTTGCTTTTTTCCATTTACTACTACATTGCCGCATGATTGAATGATTCTCAATTACATACCCGATACCGCACTGGCAAACGGGTAGCGCTTTACGGGCAATGACACACCATCTTCACCGGCGAGCATTCGCAGGTATTTCGGGAAAACAGATTTAATGGCTAAGTTCACACCTTCATTCTCTGGGATTAAAGGGCGCGCACTCTTTTCACTGCTGTTCCTCGCTCCGATGGCGCAGGCGGCAGACAGCGCCACCGCGAAAGACGGCGAAACGCTGACCGTCACCGCTGATACTTCCGCAAAAACAGAGGCGACCAATGGCTATCAGCCACTGAACACCTCCACCGCCACGCTCACCAATATGCCAATGCTGGATATTCCGCAGGTGGTGAATACCGTGAGCGATCAGGTGCTGGAAGATCAGCACGCTACGACGCTCGACGAAGCGCTGTATAACGTCAGCAACGTAGTCCAAACCAACACGCTTGGTGGCACGCAGGATGCCTTTGTGCGCCGTGGTTTTGGGGCTAACCGCGACGGGTCGATCATGACCAACGGCCTGCGCACCGTGCTGCCTCGCAGCTTTAACGCCTCGACGGAGCGCGTCGAAGTGCTGAAAGGCCCGGCGTCGACGCTGTATGGCATTCTCGATCCGGGCGGGCTTATTAACGTGGTGACCAAGCGCCCGGAGCAACAGTTCGGCGGGTCGATCTCCGCGACCTCCACCAGCTTCGGTGGCGGCACCGGGCAGTTCGACGTGACCGACCCGATTGAAGGCACGCGACTGGCCTATCGCCTCACGGGTGAATATCAGAAAGAGGATTACTGGCGTAATTTCGGTAAAGAGCGCAGCACGTTTATCGCGCCGTCCCTGACCTGGTTTGGCGATGACGCCACCGTCACGGTGCTCTATTCCCACCGCGATTATCAGACCCCGTTCGATCGCGGGACGATCTTCGATCTGACGACCAAGCAGCCGGTGAATGTCGATCGCAAAACGCGCTTCGACGAGCCGTTCAACATCACCGACGGTGAATCCGATCTGGCTCAGTTGAACGCCGAATATCGCCTGAACAGCCAGTGGACCGCCAAATTCGACTACAGCTTTAGCCAGGATAAATACACGGATAACCAGGCCCGCGTGATGGCCTATGACTCCGCCACCGGCAACCTGACCCGCCGTGTGGACGCCACTCAAGGTTCGACCCAGCGCATGCATTCGACCCGCGCGGATCTGCAGGGCAACGTCGATATTGCCGGGTTTTACAATGAGATCCTGACCGGGGTGTCGTACGAGAATTACGATCTGCTGCGCACGGATATGATCCGCTGTAAGAACGTTAAAGATTTCAATATCTACAATCCTTCCTACGGCAATCTGGGCAAATGTACGACGGTGTCGGCATCCGACAGCGACCAGACCATCAAGCAGGAAAGTTATTCCGCCTACGTGCAGGATGCGCTGTATCTGACGGATAAATGGATCGCGGTGACCGGCCTGCGCTATCAGTCTTACACACAGTATGCGGGGAAAGGCCGTCCGTTTAACGTCAATACCGACAGCCGCGACGACCAGTGGACGCCGAAAGCGGGCCTGGTCTACAAGCTGACGCCGCAAGTGTCGTTGTTCGCCAACTACTCGCAGACGTTTATGCCGCAGTCGTCTATCGCCAGCTACATTGGCAATCTGCCGCCGGAAACGTCCAATGCCTACGAAGTCGGTGCCAAGTTTGACCTGTTCGACGGGATTACCGCTAATATCGCGCTGTTTGATATTCACAAGCGCAACGTGCTGTACACCGAAAGCGTGGGTGATGAGACGGTAGCGAAAACCGCCGGGCGCGTGCGTTCTCAGGGCGTGGAAGTGGATCTGGCGGGCCGTTTGACCGAGAACACCAATGTGATCGCCAGCTATGGCTACACGGACGCGAAAGTGCTGGAAGACCCGGACTACGCGGGTAAACCGCTGCCCAACGTCCCGCGTCATACGGGTTCTCTGTTCCTGACCTATGACATTCAAAACGTGATCGGCGGAAATACCCTGACGCTGGGTGGTGGCGGGCATGGCGTGAGCCGTCGTTCGGCTACTAACGGCGCGGATTATTATTTACCGGGCTATTTTGTCGCCGACGCCTTTGCGGCCTACAAGCTGAAGTTACAGTATCCGGTGACGCTGCAGCTGAACGTGAAAAACCTGTTTGATAAGACCTACTACACGTCGTCGATTGGCACCAATAACCTGGGCAACCAGATTGGCGATCCGCGCGAAGTGCAGTTTACGGTGAAGATGGATTTTTGATGTAAAAAAGCCCGGTGGCGCTACGCTTACCGGGCCTACGATCGATCCCCTCTCCCTGTGGGAGAGGGTTAGGGTGAGGGCATCAGGCTTCGATATCGGCCATGTCGCCTTTATCCTGCAACCAGTTGCGTCGATCTTCAGAACGTTTCTTGGCTAACAGCATATCCATCATGGCGTTGGTCTGCTGTTCGTCTTCGTCGCTTATCACCAGCTGCACCAGACGGCGGGTATTGGGGTCCAGCGTGGTTTCACGCAGCTGCAGTGGGTTCATTTCACCCAGACCTTTAAAGCGCTGCACGTTCGGTTTGCCCTTCTTGCGTTTCAGCTGCTCAAGCACGCCCGCCTTTTCTTCTTCCGTCAGTGCGTAATAGACCTCTTTGCCGAGATCGATACGGTACAACGGCGGCAGAGCCACGTGAACGTGACCGTTCTTGACCAGGGCGCGGAAGTGTTTGACGAACAGCGCACACAGCAGAGTGGCGATGTGCAGACCATCGGAGTCCGCATCCGCGAGGATACAGATCTTGCCGTAACGCAGCTGGCTTAAGTCGTCGCTGTCAGGGTCCATACCGATCGCCACAGAAATGTCATGCACCTCCTGCGAGGCCAGCACTTCATCGGAAGAGACTTCCCAGGTGTTGAGGATCTTGCCTTTCAGCGGCATGATCGCCTGGAATTCGCGGTCACGCGCCTGCTTGGCAGAGCCGCCCGCCGAGTCACCTTCAACGAGGAACAGCTCGGTGCGATTAAGATCCTGTGCGGTGCAGTCGGCCAGTTTACCCGGCAGCGCCGGACCGCTGGTCAGCTTTTTACGTACCACTTTCTTCGCCGCGCGCATACGGCGCTGGGCGCTGGAAATCGCCATTTCAGCCAGCATTTCTGCGGTCTGAATGTTCTGGTTCAGCCACAGGCTGAAGGCGTCTTTCACCACGCCGGAGACGAAGGCCGCGCACTGACGCGAAGAGAGACGCTCTTTGGTCTGCCCGGCAAACTGCGGGTCCTGCATTTTGACCGACAGCACATACGCACAGCGATCCCAGATATCTTCCGCCGACAGCTTCACGCCGCGCGGCAGAATGTTACGGTATTCGCAGAACTCACGCATCGCATCAAGCAGACCCTGACGCAGACCGTTGACGTGCGTACCGCCCTGCATGGTTGGGATCAGGTTGACGTAGCTTTCTGTCAGCAGCTCGCCGCCTTCAGGCAGCCACAGCAGCGCCCAGTCGACCGCTTCCGTATCGCCAGAGAAGTTACCGAGGAACGGTTTTTCCGGCAGCGTTGGCAGGCCGTTAATCGCCTCAGCCAGATAGTCGTTCAAACCATCCTGATAGCACCAGCGCTGTTCGCTGCCGTTGACTTCGTCTTTGAAGGTAATTTCAACGCCAGGGCACAGCACCGCTTTCGCTTTCAGAATATGCGTTAAGCGCGAAACGGAAAAACGTGGGCTGTCGAAGAAGCTTTCGTCGGGCCAGAAATGGACGCTGGTCCCGGTATTACGTTTACCGCAGGTACCGATAACCTGAAGGTCTTGTACTTTATCGCCGTTTTCAAAGGCGATGTTGTAGACCTGGCCGTCGCGGCGCACGGTCACTTCCACGCGCTTAGACAGGGCGTTGACCACCGAGATCCCCACGCCGTGCAGGCCGCCAGAGAATTGGTAGTTTTTGTTGGAGAATTTACCGCCCGCGTGCAGACGACAGAGGATCAGCTCAACCGCTGGAACGCCCTCTTCCGGGTGGATATCAACCGGCATACCGCGCCCGTCGTCGATCACTTCGAGCGACTGGTCGGCGTGCAGAATGACGTCGATGCGTTTGGCATGGCCTGCCAGCGCTTCATCGACGCTGTTATCAATTACTTCCTGGCCCAGATGGTTTGGGCGCGTGGTATCGGTGTACATCCCAGGGCGGCGGCGAACCGGCTCAAGCCCGGTGAGTACCTCAATGGCATCAGCGTTATAGGTTTGCGTCATGATTTAGCTAGCAATTCGCATTGATTGTCAGAGACTGTGCAGCCCAAGAAAATCGACAATCTGGGTGAAATGATTCTCAAAGCCCGTGAAAGCATGGTTTCCGCCCTCTTCTACAGTCTGGCGGCAAGAGGCGTAATACGCCACCGCCTGGCGGTAATCCAGCACTTCATCGCCCGTCTGTTGCAGCAGCCAGAGGAGATCCGGCGCGTCCAAAGGGTCTATCTGCATCACTTTGAGGTCGTAAATATGGCGTGACTCTAGCACATATTGCTGTCCGGTGTAGGGGTTCTCGTTTTGGCCGAGAAACTCCGTCAGCAGCTCAAATGGGCGTACAGCCGGGTTGACCACAACGGCAGGCAGCATAAAGCATTGCGACAGCCAGGTGGCGTAGTAGCCGCCCAGCGATGAGCCCACCACGCCGAAGGATTCGCCACCGTGTTGCATTACGATGGACTCCAGCATTTCTGCGGCATCCGCCGGGTATGGCGGCAATTGCGGGACAATCATCTCAATATGCGGATGATGCTCGCCGAGCCACTGGCGAAACTGGGTGGCTTTAGCAGAACGCGGGGAGCTGTTAAACCCATGCAGGTAGAGGAGCGTAGACATCAGTATCCTTCTGAAGCGGTATCTGGGCGGAACTTTGCCCCTTCCAGGCGACACACTTCCGTACTCAGCGAGCCATCGGCGTGGAGTTCCAGCCAGCGCCATCCGGGCGCAATGGTATCTAACGTGAAGTTGTCGCAGTGCGGTTTAAACTGCACGCAGGTTGACGGGGTCGCCAGCAAACGGCGGCCATTCCAGTCGAGATCTTGTTCCTGGTGAATATGCCCGCAGATCAGGTTGTTCACGTTCGGGTATTTCGCAAGAACACGGTCCAGCGCAGCCGAGTTGCGCAGACTGTGCTGATCGAGCCAGCTGCATCCCGCCGGAAGCGGATGATGGTGCAGTAACAGCAGGGTGTGTCTTTCCGGCACGTCAGAGAGTTTAGTCTCAAGCCACTCCAGCTGGAAATCACTCAGCTCACCGTGCGGCACGCCGAACACCTGCGTATCAAGCAGCAGAATTTGCCAGTGCTCGCCCACGAACACGCGCTTGGCCGGTGAGATACCCGCTTCCTGAAGCGCACTGTACATGGCAGGCTGGAAGTCATGGTTACCGGGCAACCAGACGGTAGGCACGCTAAAGCTCGCGATCCCGGTAGCAAAATGCTGATAGGCCGCAGCGCTTTGATCTTGTGCCAAATCACCCGTCGCGACAATCAAATCGCAATCGCGATTTTCGACGCGAATGGCATCAAGTACAGCCTGATAACTCTCCCAGGTGTTGACCCCCAGCAAAGTTTCATGCTTTTCGGCGAACAGGTGAGTATCAGTAATTTGTAATATCCTGACTGGCGCCCCACCAGCAACAGTCAGGTTCAACAGGCTTTCCAAATGGTGTCCTTAGGTAGGTTTATGACGCTAACAAACCGGAATCGCCATTGCTCCATGTGCTAAACAATATCTTAGCCAGTCAGCTAAAAACTGGTTAATTTGATGCTTTTCGTCGCGTTGATGCAACTTTTTATTAGGATAATCATATCGCGCTTTGAAGCGAAAGATCTGCTGACTTGAACACACTTCAGCCACCATCGCGTCATGATAGAGCCTGACAGTCATCGACGGCAGGCTCCAGTAGCTGACGGCCGGGGCCGTTTGCTTAATTTCGACCAGCGTAGTGTAGCGAGTGGACTCCGTAATCGTTAAGCGATATTGCGCATTGCTCACCTGATAGCTCACCGTTTCACCGGCCACATCGTTACGCGGCAACAGACGACGTAATTGCGCGAAATTGGTCTCGCACAGGCGCATCATTTCTGGGAAGTCAGGTGTATAACGCTTCATTTTTTCCACTCTTTTCGTAAGTCTTGATAATGCAGCTGGAGCCATTGCAATGCGATGACAGACGCTGCGTTGTCGATTTTCCCCTCATTGACCCATTGATAAGCCTGCTCCCGACTCACCACATGAACACGAATATCTTCGTTTTCATCTGCCAGACCGTGAATACCTTGCGCGGTCGTGGCGTCCACTTCACCCACCAGAATCGAAGAGCGCTCGGTTGCCCCCCCCGGACTTGCCAGGTAGCTCAGCACCGGTTTGGTTCGGCCCACAGTCAGCCCTGCTTCTTCCTGCGCCTCGCGGCGGGCGACATCTTCCGGCGTTTCGCCCTCTTCGATCATTCCGGCGACAATCTCCAGCAGCCACGGGCTTTCGCTGGTATCCAGGGCGGCAATTCGAATCTGCTCAATCAATACCACTTCGTCACGCACTGGGTCAAAGGGTAGCAAGACTGCGGCATGCCCGCGCTCAAAAATTTCGCGTCGGACTTCGCCGCTCATTTCACCGTTAAACAGCCGATGCCTGAAACGGTAAAGTTCCAGTGAAAAAAAACCGCTATAAAGCGTTTCCCGTGCAATAATTTCTACATCGTTTTTGGTGAAAGTCACTGGCAACTTATCTGGTTTCTGCATGGCGGTATCCTGGTCACAATTGTGTTGAAATCATGAATTTCAAGGCTGTTTGGCTGCCGTTTTACAGGCTATATGATAGATTGGTGCAAATTACCGCCAGATGGCACGTAACGCCAACCTTTTGGTGTGGATGATTCTGTTAGAATCGGCAATTATTTTTAATTAGATCAGCGCTAATACTGCTTCACAACAAGGAATGCAAATGAAGAAATTGCTCCCCATCCTTATCGGCCTGAGCCTGACGGGCTTCAGCGCGATGAGCCAGGCAGAAAACCTGTTACAGGTTTATCAGCAAGCACGTCTGGGCAACCCTGAGCTGCGTAAGTCAGCCGCCGACCGTGATGCTGCGTTCGAAAAGATTAATGAAGCACGTAGCCCGCTGCTGCCGCAATTGGGTTTAGGTGCAGATTATACCTACAGCAATGGATTCCGCGATGCTAACGGCGTGAACTCCAACGCCACTAGCGCATCCCTGCAGTTAACGCAGACCTTGTTTGATATGTCCAAATGGCGCGCGCTCTCCCTGCAGGAAAAAAGCGCCGGTATTCAGGACGTGACCTATCAGACCGATCAGCAAACGCTGATCCTGAACACCGCCACCGCGTACTTCAACGTGTTGAGCGCGATCGATTCGCTCTCCTACACCGAAGCGCAGAAACAGGCGATTTACCGTCAGTTGGATCAAACCACCCAGCGCTTTAACGTGGGTCTGGTGGCGATCACTGATGTGCAGAACGCCCGTTCACAGTACGACAGCGTGCTGGCGAACGAAGTGACTGCCCGTAACAATCTGGACAACGCACTTGAATCTCTGCGTCAGGTGACTGGCAATTACTACCCTGAGCTGGCCTCCCTGAACGTCGATAACTTCAAGACGGACAAACCGCAGGCAGTTAACGCCCTGCTGAAAGAAGCCGAAAACCGTAACCTGGCGCTGCTGCAGGCTCGTCTGAGCCAGGATCTGGCGCGCGAGCAAATTCGCCAGGCACAGGATGGCCATCTGCCAACGGTAGGCCTGACCGCATCAACGGGCGTTTCTGATACCAGCTACAGCGGCTCAAAAACCAATACGTCCCAGTACGATGACAGCAACATGGGTCAGAACAAAATCGGCCTGAACTTCTCTCTGCCTCTGTATCAGGGCGGGATGGTTAACTCTCAGGTGAAACAGGCGCAGTACAACTTTGTTGGTGCCAGCGAGCAGCTTGAAAGCGCGCACCGCAACGTCGTGCAGACCGTGCGTTCTTCCTTTAACAACGTGAATGCGTCCATCAGCAGCATCAATGCTTACAAACAGGCCGTTGTGTCTGCGCAAAGCTCCCTTGACGCGATGGAAGCCGGTTATTCAGTCGGTACACGTACCATTGTTGACGTGTTAGACGCGACCACCACGCTGTATAACGCCAAACAACAGCTCTCCAGCGCACGTTACAACTACCTGATTAACCAGCTGAATATTAAATCAGCGCTGGGTACGTTGAACGAGCAAGACCTGCAGATGCTGAACAGCACGCTGGGTAAACCGGTTTCTACAACGCCTGAAAGCGTTGCGCCAGAAAACCCACAGCAGGACGCTAACGCAGACGGCAATATGGCCAACAGCGCAGCACCTGCCGCTCAGCCAGCCGCAGCTCGCACAACCTCTCCAAGTGGTTCCGGCAACAACCCGTTCCGTAGCAATTAAGTTTTGCCCGATAACGCTGTGCTTATCGGGCCTACCTTCGTGTAGGCCGGGTAAGCACAGCGCCACCTGGCGCGAAATCACATCCAAACGTAAGCCAACGTAAAGATCCCCCCGTTTGCCCCTCTGCGCTTCATTTTCGACCACTCATCCTCTATCCTGAGCCTTATTTACTTCGTTCTACCACTGGGTCCTGGAAGACAAAAATGAAACGGACAAAATCGATTAATCACGCTTCGTTCCGCAAAAACTGGAACGCGCGCCATCTCACTCCTGTCGCCCTGGCGTTTACCGCCATCTTTATGCTGTCAGGCTGTGAACAATCCGATGAAACGGTATCGATGTATCAGAATGCCGATGACTGCTCGTCAGCCACCGGTAAAAGTGCGGAATGTACCACTGCCTACAACAATGCCCTGAAAGAAGCAGAGCGTACGGCGCCGAAATACGCCACCCGTGAAGACTGTATCGCCGAGTTCGGTGAAGGTCAGTGCCAGCAGGCACCGGCTCAGGCTGGCATGGCGCCAGAAAATCAGGCGCAGGCACAGTCCAGCGGCAGCTTCTGGATGCCGCTGATGGCGGGTTACATGATGGGCCGTATGATGGGCGGCGGTATGGGCCAGCAGCAGCCGCTGTTCAGCTCCAAAAATCCGTCCAGCCCGGCGTACGGTAAGTACACCGATGCGAGCGGCAAAAACTACGGCGCGGCAACCCCTGGCCGTACCGCGACAGTACCAAAATCCGCGATGGCACCAAAACCTGCGACCACCAGCACCGTCACGCGCGGTGGCTTTGGCGAATCTGTTGCCAAACAGTCCACCATGCAGCGTAGCGCGACAGGTTCCACTTCTCGCTCAATGGGCGGCTGATAATGGAACGAGTCAGTATTGTCGAGCGCCCGGACTGGCGCGAAAAAGCCACCGAATACGGGTTTAACTTCCACACCATGTACGGCGAACCGTACTGGTGTGAGGATGCCTACTACAAGCTCACCCTCGCCCAGGTAGAAAAGCTGGAAGAGGTGACCGCCGAGCTGCACCAGATGTGCCTGAAGGTCGTGGAAAAGGTGGTTGCCAGCGATGAGCTGATGACCAAATTCCGCATTCCTAAACACACCTGGGGTTTTGTGCGCCACGCCTGGCAGACTAACCAGCCTTCCCTCTACTCGCGCCTCGATCTGGCGTGGGACGGCGTGGGCGATCCTAAGATGCTGGAAAACAACGCTGATACGCCGACCTCGCTGTACGAAGCGGCCTTCTTCCAGTGGATCTGGCTCGAAGACCAGATTGCTGCGGGCAACCTGCCGGAAGGCAGCGACCAGTTCAACTCCCTGCAGGAGAAGCTGATCGAGCGTTTCGCTGAACTGCGTGAGCAGCACGGGTTTAACTATCTGCATCTGGCCTGCTGCCGTGACACCGTTGAAGATCGCGGTACGGTGCAATATCTGCAAGATTGCGCAGCCGAAGCGGAAGTGGCGACAGAATTCCTGTACATCGAAGATATCGGTTTAGGCGAGCGCGGTCAGTTCACGGATACTCAGGACCAGGTAATTAGCAACCTGTTCAAGCTCTATCCGTGGGAATACATGCTGCGCGAAGTGTTCTCCACCAAGCTGGAGGACGCGGGCGTTCGCTGGCTGGAACCGGCCTGGAAGAGCATTATCTCCAACAAAGCGCTGCTGCCGATGCTGTGGGAGATGTTCCCGAACCATCCTAACCTTCTGCCCGCCTATTTCGCTGAAGACGACTATCCGCCGATGGATAAGTACGTCATCAAACCAATCTTCTCCCGCGAAGGGGCCAACGTTTCGATTATTGAAAACGGCAAAACCCTGGAAGCGGCCGAAGGCCCGTACGGCGAAGAAGGGATGATTGTGCAGGAGTTCTATCCCCTGCCGAAATTTGGCGACAGCTATGTGCTGATTGGCAGCTGGCTGATCAACGATCAGCCAGCCGGGATTGGGATTCGCGAAGATCGCGCACTGATCACTCAGGATCTGTCACGCTTCTATCCGCATATTTTTGTGGAGTGAGTGTTTGCGCCGGGTTGTGCGGCCTAATGCCCTCACCCTGGCCCTCTCCCACGGGGAGAGGGAATAAACACTAAAACGGTAACCCTTGGGTTACCGTTTTGCTTTTACCTCACCACCGGGCTTTCTTTTAGCCCACCTGCACGGAAAGCATACTCAGACTTCCCATTTCAATACCATCCACCGGTACGGTGACAGGCTCACTGCCGTCCCACGCGCCCAGTACGTACAACAGCGGCAGATAGTGATCCGGCGTTGGGTTAGAAAGCGAACCGCCTTCATGATCCATGTAATTCACCAGCGGATGCTGTTCCGTCGGCCCCTGCCAGGTGAGATTTTCTTTCACAAAATCATTGAACGACGTCGCCCACGGGTAAGGCGTATTTTCGCCGTGCCAACGCGCCGTGCGCAGGTTGTGAACCACATTACCGCTCGCGACCAGCATGATGCCTTCGTCGCGCAGTTTCGCCAGCTTACGGCCCATCTCAAAGTGCCACGCTGCCGGTTTGGTGCTGTCGATACTCAGCTGCACCATTGGAATGTCGGCCTCCGGGTACATTTTGATCAGCACGCCCCAGGAGCCGTGGTCGAAGCCCCAGGCCTCTTTATCCAGCGTCACAGGAATCGGGGCCAGCAAATCAACCAGCTGCTGAGCAAGCGCAGGCGAGCCCGGTGCCGGGTAATGCGTGTCATACAGCGCCTGCGGGAAACCACCAAAATCGTGAATAGTTTTCGGTGCTTCCATAGCCGTCACGCCGGTTCCACGGGTAAACCAGTGCGCAGACACCACCACAATCGCTTTCGGACGTGGCAACGTCTCGCCGAGATGATGCCAGGCGCGGGTATAGACGTTATCTTCCAGGACGTTCATCGGGCTACCGTGGCCCAAAAACAGTGCTGGCATACGAGAAGAAGTCATGGTGATATCCTTACATAGGGTGTCTGTTTAATGTCACTACATTACCCGCTATCTGCATAACATGAACTCAGATAAGCGTGATGAAGATCTTCAGAAAATTTGAATGTAAGAAAACTGTAAAGCCGGGAATGCCCTCTCGCTTTGCAGCAGATTAATCATTAGCATTAATGAGAATCATTATCATAAGGAGAGTTGAATGTCAGTACCCTTGATTCTGACGATACTTGCGGGTGCCGCCACCTTCATTGGTGCGATTCTTGGCGTGCTCGGGCAAAAGCCTTCGAACCGCGTACTGGCGTTTTCTCTCGGCTTTGCCGCCGGGATCATGCTGCTGATCTCCCTGATGGAGATGCTGCCCGCGGCGCTCGGCACCGAAGGCATGTCGCCGGTACTCGGCTACGGAATGTTTGTCGTGGGTCTGCTGGGCTATTTTGGTCTCGACCGCATGCTGCCCCACGCCCATCCACAGGATTTGATGCAGAAAAGCGTTAAACCGTCGCACGGAAATATCAAACGCACGGCCATTTTGCTTACCCTCGGCATCAGCTTGCACAACTTCCCGGAGGGCGTCGCCACCTACGTGACAGCCAGCAATAACCTGGAACTGGGTTTCGGCATTGCCGTGGCGGTTGCATTGCACAATATTCCTGAAGGACTGGCGGTGGCAGGCCCGATTTATGCGGCAACGGGTTCAAAACGCACGGCGGTGTTCTGGGCCGGGATTTCGGGTTTGGCGGAAATTTTAGGCGGCGTGCTGGCGTGGCTGATTCTGGGCAGTATGATCTCCCCGGTGGTGATGGCAGCGATTATGGCAGCGGTGGCGGGGATTATGGTCGCGCTGTCAGTTGACGAGCTGATGCCGCTGGCGAAAGAGATCGACCCGAACAATAACCCTAGCTACGGCGTGCTGTGCGGAATGTCGGTGATGGGATTAAGTCTGGTGCTGCTACAAACAGCGGGAATTGGATAAAAAAAACGCCGGGATAACCCGGCGTATTTTATTTAGCTGGCTTTACGTTCGTGCGCCTGGCGGTAGGCCACCAGATCTTCGATGGTCACCACAGCCATATTGTGTTTCTTCGCAAACTCGATGCACTCCGGCGCGCGCGCCATCGTGCCATCGTCGTTGGTCAGTTCACACAGAACACCCGCAGATTTAAAGCCTGCCAGCGTCACCAGATCGATGGTCGCTTCAGTGTGGCCTCCGCGAGTCAACACGCCGCCCGGCTGCGCGCGCAGTGGGAAAACGTGACCAGGACGGTTCAGGTCTGATGGCTTCGCATTGTCTGCAGTGGCTGCGCGAACGGTCGTCAGACGGTCAGCGGCAGAAACACCGGTGGTCACACCGTGCGCGGCTTCGATAGTCACGGTAAAACCGGTACCGAATGCGCTGGTGTTATTTTCGACCATCATCGGCAGATCGAGCTGTTTACGACGTTCGTCAGTCAGACAAAGACACACGATGCCACTGCCGTGACGAATGGTCAGCGCCATCTGTTCAACGGTCATGGTTTCAGCGGCGAAAATCATATCGCCTTCGTTTTCACGGTCTTCGTCATCGAGAACCATCACACCGCGATGTTCACGGAGTGCGGTCAGTGCAAGCTCTACACGATCGGTAGAGGTGCCAAAAGCGGAAAGTAGCGTCTGATTCATGGTAAAAAAACCTCATTAAAATTATGGTTACCAGAATCAGGGCAGTCTTAGGAGCACCGCGTAAGCGGCAAAAAAATAACGTGAGCGGGCCTCGCCCGACTTGATCGTTACTCTCTCCCATCCGGACTCTAACCGTCGGCTCTGGAATTACACCAGATCTGCTGACCTTTGAGTTTTCACCCAAAGCGCTCGCGGGCTTTCAGCGCAAGGCTGATTTACCGCCGGTGGGGAATTTCGCCCCGCCCTGAGAATAAGCGAGATAACTATAACGCTATTGATTATGCTGGGCAATGCATAAGCATCAAATCATTCTGGTTTTGCACTTCATCCTTCGAGTTGCCTCTGCGTTGGCTGCGCCCTCAAACCCCCGTCACATAGTTAACTATGCTCCAGGGGATTTTCAGGCTTGCCGCCTTGATGCACCTCGAATGATTTTGTGCAAAAGATCGGAGGGAACGCGCTACAATGTTCGCTAGCACCTTCTAATCAAGGGAAACGACCATGATTGACCCGAAAAAAATTGAACAAATTGCCCGTCAGGTTCATGAATCCATGCCGAAAGGCATTCGTGAGTTTGGCGATGACGTCGAGAAGAAAATCCGTCAGGTACTGCAATCGCAGCTGACGCGTCTTGATCTGGTGAGCCGTGAAGAGTTCGACGTGCAGACGCAGGTTCTGCTGCGCACCCGCGAAAAGCTGGCGCTGCTGGAACAGCGTCTGACCGAGCTGGAAAACCGCAGCCAGCCTGCCGAAGTGAAGCCAGCACCTGCGATCCCACCGGTCGATCAGGCATAAAAAAGCCGGGTGGCGGCTGCGCCTTACCCGGCCTACAAATCTGATGCAAAACTAAACGGCAACCTCGGTTGCCGTTGTTCGTATTTGCTCCCTCTCCCGTGGGAGAGGGTTGGGGTGAGGGCATAAGGCCGCTCACACTCCATTGTTACTGACTGTCTTTCTGGATTTTCTTAATGATGTTGGTGGTTGAACACCCGTCCTCAAAGTTGAGTACCATCACTTCTCCGCCACTGGCCCAGACCTCTTCACTGCCCGCAATCTGCTCCGGCTTATAATCGCCGCCTTTCACCAGCAGATCCGGCAGGATGCCCGCAATCAAACGCTGCGGCGTATCTTCTTCAAACGAGACCACCCAGTCGACCGCTTCCAGCGCGCCGAGCACAATCATACGCTGCTCTAGCGGATTCACCGGACGCGTTTCACCCTTCAAACGTTTGGTCGAGGCATCGCTGTTCACCGCGACAATCAGACGATCGCCGAGCTTGCGCGCATTCGCCAGATAAGAGACGTGGCCCGCGTGCAGAATGTCAAACACGCCGTTGGTCATCACCACTTTCTCGCCGCGCTTACGCGCCGCCGCGACGGCTGTTTTCAGCTCGTCTTCGCTCATCACGCCAAAACCGGTATCCGCACGACCGCGCACCGCATTTTCCAGCTCGATGGGTGAAACGGTAGAAGTACCGAGTTTACCGACGACCACGCCCGCAGCCGCGTTCGCGAAATAGCACGCTTCTTCCAGCGAATTACCCGCCGCCAGCGTCGCTGCCAGCACGCCAATCACCGTGTCACCGGCACCGGTCACATCGTAAACTTCCTGTGCCTGCGTCGGCATATGCAGTGGCGCTTTGCCCGGTTGCAATAGCGTCATACCCTGCTCAGAACGCGTCACCAGCAGTGCGGAGAAGTCGAAATCAGCGATGATTTTCATCCCGCGCTCAACGATCTCTTCTTCAGTTTTGCACTTGCCTGCAACGGCTTCAAACTCAGACAAGTTTGGCGTCAGCAGCGTCGCGCCGCGATAGCGCTCGAAATCGGTGCCTTTCGGGTCGATAAGCACCGGCACACCCGCTTTACGCGCCAGTGCAATCATCTGCTGCACGCTGGCGAGCGCACCTTTGGCGTAATCGGACAGCACCAGCGCTCCAATGCTGCCCAGCGCCTGCGCGATACGCTCGTGCAGCGGCTCAGGATCGACGCCTTCAAAACCTTCTTCAAAGTCGAGGCGGATCAGCTGCTGGTTGCGGGAGAGTACGCGCAGTTTGGTGATGGTTGGGTGCGTCGGCACAGAAACGAAATCACACTTCACGTTCACGTCGGCCAGCGTTTTGCTGAGCGCGCGCGCCGCATCGTCAATGCCGGTCAGCCCCACCAAACGCGAATGCGCGCCGAGAGAAGCAATGTTCATCGCCACGTTGGCCGCGCCGCCAGGACGCTCTTCGATGGTATCAACTTTGACGACCGGGACCGGGGCTTCCGGGGAGATGCGGCTGGTCGGCCCGTACCAGTAGCGGTCCAGCATCACATCACCGACAACCATAACCCCAGCACGTTCAAACTCTGGCAGTGTTACTTTCATTCCTGACTCCAGAAAGATTCACAATTTGCGCGCGATAATATCACACTTGTTTCTATACGCACGGCTCCACCAACCACTTCTGCCAGCTCGCAGACACCTGCATACGTTCGTTCGTAAAACATTCCGGCGCCACATGGCCCGGCTGTTCCTGTAATGCCAAATGATGCAGCTCGTCACGCAGCGTGGTGTAAGCGTGAGTCAACGTCTGCGCTTCCTGCTCATCCATAATGTCATTTTGCGCCAGCAGTTCCAGAATGCGCACGTTATCAGACCAGCGCGTCAGCTTCGGCTTGTCGTGCGCATGGCGGAGCACCAGATACTGCGTAATGAATTCAATGTCGGTAATCCCGCCTTCATCGGCTTTGATATCAAAGCGATCGCGGTGCTTGTTGCCCAGATGCGCCCGCATTTTCTCACGCATTTCTCGCACGTCGATCTGCAATTTTTGACCTTCGCGCGGCGTAATCAACACGTCCCGTCGAATGGTATCGAACTGCGCTTTCAGCTGCGGATCGCCGTACACCACGCGGGCACGCACCAGCGCCTGATGCTCCCATGTCCAGGCTTCGTTTTGCTGATAGTCAGCAAAGGATTCGGTGGACGTGACTAACATGCCCGCCGCGCCGGACGGGCGCAGACGTGCGTCCACTTCGTACAAAATACCGGACGAGGTGCGGGTGCTGAACAGATGCATAATGCGCTGCGCCAGGCGCAGGTAGAACTGACGTCCGTCGATTTCACGCTCGCCGTCGGTCATCACGTCCACCGGACAATCGTGCAGGAAGATCAAATCCAGATCGGAACTGTAGCCCAGCTCCCAGCCGCCCAGCTTGCCATAACCCACTACCGCAAAACCGCGCCCTTCGCGATCCGCCAGATGCTTCGGCTGACCATAGCGCACCACCATCTGACTCCAGGCCTGCTGGACCACCGCGTCGATGATCGCTTCCGCAAGCCAGGTGAGATGATCGCTGACTTTCATTACCGGCAGAGTGCCCGCGATATCGGCGGCCGCCACGCGCAGCATCTGCGCCTGTTTAAACTGGCGCAACGCTTCGAGCTGCTGCTCTTCGTCCTCTTCCGGCACGCGCAGCAGATACTGGCGCAGCTCGTCGCGATAGGCATCCATCGCTGTCGGCTGATACAGGGTATTCGGGTCGAGCAGTTCATCCAGTAACAACGGATAACGCGCCAGTTTGCTGGCGACCATCGGCGATGCAGCGCAGAGCGAAATTAGATGTTTGAGCGCACCGGGGAATTCGCTCAGCAGCTCAAGATAAGTCGTGCGGGTAATAATCCCGGTGAGTAGCGGCGTCAGGCGCGAAAGTGGAACCGGCGCATCCGCCCGCGCACAGACGTTGCTCAGCAAATGTGGCATCAGGTGATCGAGCACCTGTCGCCCGCGCGGGCCGATAGCGCGTTTGTTCATTTCCAGGCGGAAATCGGCGATCAGCGCCACCACACGATGGCGGTCGTCATCGCTCAAATGGGCCAGCACCGGGGTAGTGTCATCTTCCTGGAGCGCATCCTGCCACAGCTCGCGCCAGTGCTCAGACAGGGTATCGTCCGGCGATTCGGCTTCGTCATCGCCAATCAAATCATTAAAGATCCGCCGTACACCCGCCATGTGGGTATCCAACGTCTCCGTCAGCCCCTGCCAGTCGTCAACGCCCATGCCCCAGGCCAGACGCGCCCGATTGAGGTCATCGCCCGGCAGGGTTTGGGTCTGTTCATCGTTGATGCTTTGCAGCAAGTTTTCGAGGCGACGCAAATAGAGATAGGCATCGTGCAAGGTTTGCGCATCGCCTTCCGGCAGCAAATGCAGCTGCTCAATAGCCTTCAGCGTCGGCAGCAGCGAACGGGATTGCAGGGACGGTTCGCGCCCGCCACGAATAAGCTGGAACACCTGCACGATAAACTCAATTTCGCGAATGCCGCCCGCGCCGAGTTTTATATTGTCTTTCAGGCCCCGGCGTCGCACCTCGCGGGCGATCATCCCTTTCATATTGCGCAGCGACTGAATAACGCTGAAATCGATATAGCGGCGGAAGACGAACGGGCGCAGCATGGCGCGCAGCTCGCTGTCGTAAACATCGCCGTTATCGCCCATGATCCGCGCTTTGACCATCGCGTAGCGTTCCCAGTCGCGGCCCTGTTCCTGGTAATAATCTTCCAGCGCAGCAAAGCTCAACACCAGCGGGCCGCTGTCGCCGAACGGGCGCAGGCGCATATCCACGCGGTAAACAAAACCGTCCTGCGTAGGCTGGTCCAGCGCTTTAATCAATCGCTGACCGAGGCGGGTGAAGAACTGCGCGTTATCAAGTTCACGCCGTCCGCCACGGGTTGCGCCCTTTTCCGGCCAGGCGAAGATCAGGTCGATATCCGACGAGAAATTCAGCTCGCCGCCGCCCAGTTTCCCCATGCCCAAAATCATCAGCGGCTGTGGCGTGCCTTCTTCGCTGCACGGCGTACCCCACTCTTTGCAGCAAGCGTCGTACAGCCAGTCGCGCGCAGCTACAATCAGCGTCTCCGCAAGTACGCTCAACTGCTGCAGAGTGCTCTCTTCACTCACCAGCTCCAGCGACTGCGCCCAGGCGATGCGGACCATCACGCGACGGCGGAACTGGCGCAAAACGCGCATCAGCGTCGGCTCATCGCTCACGTCCGTCAGCGCGTCACTTAGCCATTGTGGATAGTGCTGCCACTCGTCGGCCAGCGGCGGTGCCGCTTCCAGTTCAGACAGCCAGTCAGGATTCGCGGTGATGCTCTCCTGCACAAAATCACTAAAAGTAAGCACTTGCTGCGCCTGCTCACTGAGTGAGGAAGCGGGTAATGATTCTGGCAGACGCGCACAGACCGTCTGCCAGTGCTGCGTGAGCTGTGAAGAAAGCGGCATCATGGGGTTCCTTGCCTGAGTTAACGTTTTCCGCTGTGCAACCAGAACGGCTCTTGCGAAATGGCCTCATTGCGGAAATGTTCAATTTCAATGCGCTGGCGCGTTTCGATGGCATGGCGAAGCCCCTGCCAGTTTTCCAGCCACGCCTGCGCTTTGGGTCCATCGTAAGAGCCAGCCAGCAGCAGAACCGTGTCAATATCGCGCGTCAGACGAACCAGCTGATCGGCGTACTGATCGCCAAGCGGTCGGTCAAAAATGGTTTTCAATTCTGAGTTGCTGCGGGACATATGCGTATCGGCGAAACGCTTAAACGACTCAGCAATCTTCTTCTGGGTTTTATCATCCAGAAAACGCTGCCAGCCGCGCGTCACCAGAAACTCAGTTAACGCCAGCTTTGCCGCAGCCGTCTGCGGGCTGTAAACCGCCGTTTCGGCAGAGACGTCCGTCGCCATTAGCGCTTCGGTCTGGGTCAAGAAATCGCGTAAGTGAGCACTCGCTTTACGCGGTACCACGCCGCCAAACAACGTCAGGGTGCTGCGCACCAGGCCGATGGCATCCAGTACGTGTTTTTTCGCCCCGCTCACGCCGCGCACCCACAGCTCCTCATGGTATTGCCACTGGCTGAGAGCCAGTTCCAGCGAAGCTTCCAGCCCCTGCTCGACACTGGATTTTGGTGCCACGTGCAGGATAGTGGTGGTTTTAACCTGGCGCGGCGCATTGCCCGCCGCCAGATGATACCCGCGCGCGGCCTTACTCAGACTCCCCTGACGCAGACCGGACTGGCCCACCAGCTTACGCGCCAGCTTCAGCACGTCGTCGGCATCGCCTTCCAGCAGTTCAAGCTCCAGCTCGCAAATCGGTTCCTGGAACTCGCCTGCTTTGACGTCGCCCAGATCGAGCGCAATTTCGATACGGCTTTTCCCTTCATTCACCAGCCACTTTTCGCGCCAGAAATCGGTGCTGAACAGCGGCTTAACCTGATCCGACAGCCCATCCGGCAGTTCACCGTTCGGCCAAACGTCTGCCGGAAGTCGATTCAGTTCAAGTTCTGGCTTTTCAATGTCGATATTATATTCAGGACGCTGATGCAAACCGCCGACCACACGACCCGCAATTTTCATCGTCATTTCATAACGCCCGTTCGCGCCACGAATGCGCAGGCCCATGTCATGACGGCGCAGCCAGTTATCGGCAGTTTCGTAATAGATGTTGAGAAGTTGAACCGGCTCATGGTGTTCAGCAGTCAGCTGATTGAGATGGGTCCGCAGCGCGTCAACGCTGCCCTTTTCTACGATAAATTTCAGTTCGATTTCTTGTGCCATAGCCCTGTACTTTCGGTTGCTTCACAGCCGCGTCAATGAAGGCGAACTTTCTCGCCATTTGTTTGTCAGTACATAGTATTTTGCGCCAAATTGCCACGCAATGAGCAATTTGACGGGCGTAAAAGTTTAACGCGGTGACACAGATGATTCCGATAGCTGACGCGAATGCTTTGCGTAGCGATACTGTTGCCACTACTATCGTTCCACTTTTTATGAAAATAACGACTGATGATGCTTAAATTACGCCTGATTGGACTGACTTTACTTGCTTTCAGCGCCGCGACTGCGGTCCACGCTGAAGAGAAACGTTATGTTTCTGACGAATTAAACACCTGGGTACGTAGCGGCCCTGGAGATAATTATCGCCTCGTGGGTACGGTGAATGCCGGCGAGGAAGTGGTTTTATTACAGACAAATCAGGACAGTAACTACGGTCAGGTGCGCGACAGCACGGGCCGTACCTCATGGATCCCGTTGAAACAACTCAGCAATGTGCCAAGCCTGCGCACCCGCGTGCCGGATCTGGAAAATCAGGTGAAAACTCTGACCGATAAGCTGACCAATATCGATAACACCTGGAACCAGCGCACGGCTGAAATGCAGCAGAAAGTGGCGCAGAGCGACAGCGTGATCAACGGCCTGAAAGAAGAGAATCAGAAGCTGAAAAACGAGCTGATTGTGGCGCAGAAGAAAGTCAGCGCCGCCAATCTGCAGCTCGATGATAAACAGCGCACCATCATCATGCAGTGGTTTATGTATGGCGGCGGCGTGCTGGGCGTGGGTCTGTTCCTCGGCCTGGTGCTGCCACATCTGATCCCAAGCCGTAAGCGTAAAGATCGCTGGATGAACTAATTCGTCTTATTCACCATACTTACGTATTATCGGGTGAAAAGAGAATTCGGGAGTTGAAGGCGTGAAGATTTATCTGGTCGGTGGTGCGGTTCGTGATGCGTTGTTAGGTCTGCCGGTCAAAGATAAAGACTGGGTTGTGGTCGGTGCCACACCCGAAGAGATGCTCAACGCGGGCTACCAGCAGGTAGGCCGCGATTTTCCCGTGTTTCTTCACCCTAAAAGCCGCGAAGAGTACGCCCTGGCACGCACGGAGCGCAAAGCCGGTTTCGGTTATACCGGTTTTACCTGCTACGCCGCGCCAGACGTCACGCTTGAGCAAGATCTGCTGCGCCGCGATCTGACCATCAACGCGCTGGCACAGGACGACGACGGTACTATCGTCGATGCCTACGGCGGCCAGACCGATCTGCAAAACCGAATTTTACGTCACGTCTCCCCGGCCTTCTCTGAAGATCCGCTCCGCGTCCTGCGCGTGGCGCGTTTTGCTGCCCGTTATGCCCATCTAAGTTTCCGCATTGCCGATGAAACGATGGCCTTAATGACCGCCATGACCGACGCGGGCGAGCTGGAACATCTCACGCCGGAACGGGTGTGGAAAGAGACGGAAAACGCGCTGACGACCCGCAATCCGCAGGTCTTTTTCCAGGTGCTCCGCGACTGCGGCGCGCTGAAAGTGCTGTTCCCGGAAATCGACGCCCTGTTTGGCGTTCCGGCTCCGGCGAAGTGGCATCCGGAAATCGATACCGGCATTCATACCCTGATGACCTTAAGCATGGCGGCAATGCTCAGCCCGGAAGTGGACGTGCGTTTCGCCACGCTTTGTCACGACCTGGGCAAAGGATTAACGCCAAAGGCCCTCTGGCCGCGCCATCACGGCCACGGTCCGGCGGGCGTCAAACTGGTTGAGAATATTTGCCAGCGCCTGCGTGTGCCGAATGACATCCGTGACCTGGCGAAGCTGGTCGCCGAGTTTCACGACCTGATCCACACCTTCCCCATTCTGAAACCGGCCACCATCGTCAAGCTGTTCGACAGCATTGATGCCTGGCGCAAGCCGCAGCGCGTCGAGCAGATCGCGCTCACCAGCGAAGCGGACGTGCGCGGACGCACCGGTTTTGAAGCCTGCGATTATCCGCAGGGCCGTTTGCTGCGTGAAGCGTGGGAAATTGCGAAAGCGGTGCCGACGAAAGCAGTGGTGGAAGCTGGATTTAAAGGCCCGGCAATCCGCGAAGAGTTAACCAAACGCCGGATTCAGGCCGTGACAGACTGGAAGGAAACGCGTTGCCCTCAGCCAAAAGACTGAGGGCAGTGGCTTAGAAGAAGACCACGTAGACTGCCGCCGCGACGATAAAGCGGTAGATAGCAAACGGAATGAAGGAGATACGTTTGATTAACTGCAGGAAGGTTTTGATTGCCACCAGCGCGACCAGGAACGCGGTCACAAAGCCCACGGCGAACATCGGAATGTCGGCCGTCGTCAGGAAGTGGTAGCTCTTATAGAGATCCAGCGCGGTAGCGCCCATCATCATCGGCACTGCCAGCAGGAACGAGAACTCGGACGCCGCATAGCGACTCACGCCCATCAGCATCCCGCCGGAAATGGTCGCCCCTGAACGGGAAAAGCCCGGCCAGAGTGCCAGACACTGGAAGCAGCCAATCATAAACGCCTGACGGTAGGTCATATCATCCAGACCCGGCGCTTTCGGCTCTTTCGGCTTCAGCAGTTCAGCGGCAATCAGCAACACACCGCCGACCACCAGCGCATACATCACGTTAATCGGGTTAAACAACGATTTGATCGTGTCATGGAAAATCAGCCCCAGCACCACCGCCGGCACCATCCCAAGCAGGATGTGAATCAGCGTCAGACGGCCTTTGCCCTCGCCTTCGTGCTGCGGCTGACGACCAAAGTGAATGCCGATCAGACCAAACAGGCGACGCCAGAACATCACAACGACGGCCAGAATGGAGCCTAGCTGAATCACCACCTCAAAGGTCTTTGCCGTTTCGCCTTCGAAGCCGAGCAAATGACCGACGATGATCATGTGTCCGGTACTGGAAACGGGCAAAAACTCCGTCAATCCCTCGACCACACCCAGTATTGCCGCCACCAGCAGCGAGTGTATATCGCTCATCTATTAACCCTTCTAAAAATGTAAAAAAACGGCGCACCACACTGGACGCCGTGAAAGAGACAGCTTTAAGACCGGTATAACCGAAAATGGTTTAGCATTTATGACGTTAAATCTTTTGTTTCAGATTTGTGCCACGCTCAATGATCACCCCGACGTTGGCGGCACGCGCCACGGCACCCGGTTTGCTGAGTTTGATGCGCACCCACGGCGAGTTGAAACGGCTCAACAGCAGTTCGGCCACCTCTTCTGCCACGCGCTCCACCAGCGCAAAACGCTGCCCTTCGACATGCTTCACCACCGTTTCGCTGATATCGGCATAGCTCAGGCAGTCGTTCACATCATCACTTTTAGCCGACAGGCGATTATCCCAGCCCATTTCGATATCGAACACCAGCTTCTGTTCGATGGTCTGTTCCCAGTCGTAAACACCAATTGTGGTGATTACCGAAAGTTGCTCTATAAATACAATATCCATCACGACCTGCCTGGTTTTTGGCTAAACCGGATACCACTTCCGGCGAATTATGCGTATTATCCACAGATGCAGAGAATACAGATACATTTTCAAAACGGAACAGCGTTATGAGTGCAATCGCGCCTGGAATGATTTTCCTCGCCTACCTTTGCGGCTCAATCTCCAGCGCCATTCTGGTCTGCCGCATCGCCGGATTACCTGACCCTCGCGTCAGCGGTTCCGGGAATCCAGGGGCGACCAATGTATTACGAATTGGCGGCAAGGGAGCAGCCGTAGCGGTATTGATTTTTGATGTTCTGAAAGGGATGCTCCCCGTCTGGGGCGCTTATGCGCTGGGCGTGACCCCGTTCTGGCTGGGGCTTATTGCCATCGCCGCCTGTCTGGGCCATATCTGGCCGGTATTCTTTGGTTTTAAAGGCGGCAAAGGCGTCGCTACCGCGTTTGGCGCGATCGCCCCCATCGGCTGGGATTTGACCGGCGTTATGGCGGGCACCTGGCTGCTGAGCGTGCTGTTGAGCGGCTATTCGTCGCTGGGCGCGATTGTGAGTGCACTGATCGCTCCGTTCTATGTCTGGTGGTTTAAACCTCAGTTCACCTTCCCCGTTTCCATGCTCTCCTGCCTGATTCTCCTGCGTCATCACGACAACATTCAGCGTCTGTGGCGTCGCCAGGAAACCAAAATCTGGACCAAGCTGAAGAGAAAGAAAAAAGACCCGAAGTAATTCGGGTTTCTCTCGTATAAACACCTTTCATTTCAATCCGTTCGTTATGTCATATAACCAAATGTGATTTAGCTCACTTTCTGTCTGTGGGTACTCTTTTTGTACTCATTGCAAACACACAAAAAGAAAATGACTGACATCACTGAATCACACGCTATTTCAACGGCAGGAAGCGCCCCGGACGGCGACATTAAATGGGTACGTAACGCATCGGACGTTACGCAGCTGGTCAATGCTGGCTCGCAGGGGAGAGCCAACGCGCGCATCGTTATCGGTATCGCGCTGGGCGGAATTTTCCTCGACGCCTACGATCTCGGCGCACTGGCGTTTGGTATCAAAGACATCACCCGCGAATTTAACCTGACACCCGCCGGAACCGGCATGGTGGCTTCGGCGATCACTTTTGGGGCGATCGTCGGCGCACTGATTGGCGGTTATCTGACGGACAAAATCGGCCGCTATCGCGTCTTTATGGCCGATATGATCTTTTTTGTCGTCGCCGCTATCGCCTGCGCCTTTGCGCCAAACGAATATGCCCTTGCCGGGGCACGCTTTGTGATGGGCCTTGGCGTCGGGATCGATCTCCCCGTGGCGATGGCCTTCCTCAGCGAATTCGCCAGACTGAAAGGCCCTGGAAACAAAGCCGCCAGCGTGGCGATGTGGTGTCCGACCTGGTATGCTGCGATCAGCATCTCCTACCTGCTGGTGCTCTTCTTTTACGCCGTACTGCCCGAAAGCCACAGCGACTGGCTATGGCGTTTGATTCTCGGCTTTGGCGCCATTCCCGCGCTGGTGATTATCGCCATCCGCAGCCGCTATATGAGCGAATCCCCGGTCTGGGCGGCGAATCAGGGCAACCTGAAAGAGGCCGCGTCTATTTTGCGCAAAGCGTACAACATTAATGCCCACGTCCCGCAGGATGCGCTGAACCAGCCCGTAGCGGTGGTGAACAAGGCCAGATGGCAAAACTATCTGAATCTGTTTCGCGGTGTGTACCTTAAGCGCACGACGCTGGCGACGCTGCTCTCCGTGGTCTCGTCATTTGCCTATAACGCCGTAGCGTTTGGTCTGCCGGTGATCATCTCCAGCTTCTTTGTGCAGTCGATGCTCACCACTATTTTGATCTCGCTGGCGCTTAACCTGCTCTTTGCCTTCGTCGGCGGGCTGCTGGCTGTGCGTCTGGTGCCGCGCTTTGGTGCATGGCGGATGTCGCTGGGCGGCTATGCCTGTCAGTTGGTCGCCCTGCTGGTGCTGGCCCTCATCGGACGCCCGGAAGGCGCGGCACAAGGCATCATCTCTGTCGCTATGCTGGCGCTGTTTTTGTTTGGCCAGGGCTTTGGCCCAGGCGCGCACACTATGGCGTTTGCCTCGCTTAGCTATCCGACCTCGCTGCGCGGCGTCGGCGTCGGCCTCAACCAAACGCTAATGCGCAGCAGTTCAACCCTGTCACTGTTCCTGTTCCCACTCCTGGTCGCGTCTCTGGATACTGCGGTGTTCTGGGTTATTGCTCTCGCACCGTTGATTGGCCTGATTTCGCTGCTTGCCATTCGCTGGGAGCCGTCCGGCTACGATATTGACGCCGAAGATTATCGCTAAAATCCCCCAAACCGGCTCAGCAATGAGCCGGTTGTTTCCGCCATCCATAAGCGTCTCATATGACAAGGTTCATTTCTGCCAGGGCATACTGAAGCAGATAATGACGAGCGGATGGATGCAGCATGTTAGCAACCCAGGTCACTGATAACGCGTATAAAGGCTGGCAGGCATCGCTTGCATTGCAGTTTCGTCACACCCCTGAAAAAACCATTCTGCACTCGGCGCGACACGTCGGCCCGCTTACCGTTCAGCGCCCGTTTTATCCCGAAGACGAAACCTGTCATCTCTATTTGTTGCATCCGCCCGGCGGAATTGTCGGCGGCGATACGCTGGATATTTCGGTCGAACTGGCCGCGAATAGCCATGCGCTGATCACCATGCCGGGTGCCAGTAAGTTCTATCGTAGTAGCGGCGCGCAGGCGCTTCTCAATCAGCGTTTTTTTATGGCCGAGAACGCAACGCTCGAGTGGCTGCCGCAGGACACCATTTTCTTCCCCGGTGCGAACGCCCGACTCCGCTCGGTTTTCCATTTGCACCCTTCCAGCTCCTTGCTGGCGTGGGAGTTGCTGTGTCTGGGCCGCCCGGTGATCGGAGAGACCTTCAGTCACGGCACGCTCGACAGCCGACTGGAAGTGTGGCTCGACGACCAACCGCTGCTCATTGAGCGCCAGCATTTGGCCGACGGCGATTTGACTCCAGTGGCGGAACATCCCTGGATCGGCACGTTGCTCTGCTATCCGGCGAACGACGCGCTGTTGGACGGCGTGCGCGAACGCCTCACGCCGCTTGAGAACTTTGCCGGTGCGACGCTCACCGACGGCCTGCTGTCGGTGCGTTTTCTTTCTCACGATAACCTGATTTGCCAACAGGCGATGCGCGATATCTGGCAGTACCTGCGACCTATGGTGACCGCCAAAGCGCCCCACGTTCCCCGAATCTGGCAGACCTAAGAGAACCCTATGGAACTGACCCCCCGAGAAAAAGACAAGCTGTTGCTGTTTACCGCCGCGCTGGTCGCGGAGCGCCGCCTTGCGCGCGGCATCAAACTCAATTACCCGGAATCGGTCGCGCTGATCAGCGCCTTCATTATGGAGGGTGCGCGCGACGGGCAAACCGTGGCGGAGCTGATGGAAGCGGGTCGTCATGTGCTAACGCGCGCACAGGTGATGGAGGGCGTGCCGGAGATGATCCCGGATATTCAGGTGGAGGCCACCTTCCCGGACGGCTCCAAGCTCGTTACCGTCCACAATCCGATCCTTTGAGGTGGAGCGATGATCCCAGGCGAATACCAGATTAAACCCGGCCAGATCGCCCTGAACGTCGGGCGCAAAACCCAGCGCGCGGTCGTCGAAAACCACGGCGACAGACCGATCCAGGTAGGATCGCACTATCACTTTTACGAAGTAAATCCGGCGCTGAAATTCGATCGCGCCGCGACCAAAGGCTATCGCCTGAACATCCCGGCAGGCACCGCCGTGCGTTTCGAACCGGGGCAAAAGCGCGAAGTAACGCTGGTGCTGATCGCCGGGGCGCAGCGGGTGTTTGGTTTTCGCGGCGAAGTGATGGGCGGTCTGGAGGATAGCAATGGCTGAGATTTCGCGTCAGGCATATGCCGACATGTTTGGCCCGACGACGGGCGATAAAGTTCGGCTGGCCGATACTGAGCTGTGGATCGAAGTAGAAAACGATCTCACGGTGTACGGAGAAGAGGTTAAATTTGGCGGCGGGAAAGTGATCCGCGACGGCATGGGTCAGGGGCAAATGACCGCGCAGAACTGCGTGGATCTGGTCCTGACCAACGCGCTGATCGTCGATCACTGGGGAATTGTGAAAGCCGATATCGGCGTCAAAGACGGCAGGATCTTCGCTATCGGTAAAGCCGGAAATCCGGATATCCAGCCCGGCGTGACGATCCCGATCGGCGCGTCGACCGAGGTGATCGCCGCCGAAGGGAAGATCGTCACCGCCGGTGGGATCGACACCCACATCCACTGGATCTGTCCGCAGCAGGCCGAAGAGGCGCTGGTCTCGGGCGTAACCACCATGATTGGCGGCGGCACCGGACCCGCAGCAGGAACAAACGCCACCACCTGCACGCCGGGGCCGTGGTATATCGCGAGGATGTTGCAGGCTGCGGATACGCTGGCGGTCAATATTGGCCTACTCGGAAAGGGCAACACGTCAAACCCTGAAGCCCTGCGCGAACAGGTCGCGGCGGGCGCGATCGGCCTGAAAATTCACGAAGACTGGGGTTCAACGCCTGCGGCAATCAACTGCTCGCTGGAGGTCGCCGAAGAGATGGATATTCAGGTGGCGTTGCACAGCGATACGCTGAATGAAGGCGGGTTTGTCGAAGACACGCTGGCAGCCATTGGCGGGCGAACCATTCATACCTTCCATACCGAAGGGGCGGGCGGCGGCCATGCGCCGGATATTATTACCGCCTGCGCGCACCCGAATATTTTGCCCTCCTCCACCAATCCGACGCTGCCCTACACGGTCAATACCATTGATGAGCATCTCGATATGCTGATGGTGTGCCATCACCTGGACCCGGATATCGCCGAGGACGTGGCCTTTGCCGAATCGCGCATTCGCCGCGAAACCATAGCCGCCGAAGATGTATTGCACGATATCGGCGCGTTCTCGCTGACTTCCTCCGATTCCCAGGCGATGGGCCGCGTGGGTGAAGTGATCATCCGCACCTGGCAGGTGGCGCACCGCATGAAGGTGCAGCGCGGGCCGCTTGCGGAGGAGTCCGGGGATAACGACAATTTTCGCGTCAAACGCTACGTCGCCAAATACACCATCAACCCGGCGCTGACCCACGGCATCGCTCACGAAGTCGGCTCAATTGAAGCGGGTAAACTGGCGGATCTGGTGGTCTGGTCGCCGGCATTTTTTGGCGTCAAACCGGCCACGATCGTCAAAGGCGGGATGATCGCCTGTGCGCCGATGGGGGATATCAACGCCTCGATCCCCACGCCGCAGCCGGTGCACTATCGCCCGATGTTTGGATCGCTCGGGGCTGCGCGTCACGCCACGCGCCTGACGTTTGTCTCCCAGGCTGCCGCCGCGAACGGCATTCCTCAGCAGCTCAATTTGCAAAGCGCGATTGCCGTGGTGAAGGGCTGCCGGACGGTGAAAAAAGCCGACATGATCCACAACAGCCTGCAGCCAAACATTACTGTGGATGCGCAAACCTACGAGGTACGCGTCGACGGCGAACTGATTACCAGCGAACCGGCAGAGGTCCTGCCGATGGCGCAACGCTATTTCCTGTTCTGAGGAGAGATGATGATCTATTTAACCCAACGTCTTGATCACCCACATCCCGTCACCGCCAGCGTGACCCTGCCGATTGATGTTCGGGTGAAAAGCCGCGCCCGCGTAGAGCTGAACGACGGGCGTGAAGCGGGCCTGATGCTGCCGCGCGGGCTGTTACTTCGGGGTGGCGATCTGCTGACTACCGACGATGGCCAGGAGGTTGTCGAAGTGATCGCCGCGCCAGAATCCGTGTCAGTGGTGCACTGCGCCGATCCGTATCTGCTCGCACGCGCCTGCTATCACCTCGGCAACCGCCATGTGCCACTGCAAATCATGCCTGGCGAGCTGCGCTATCACCACGACCATGTCCTCGACGACATGCTGCGCCAGTTCAGTCTCGAGGTGACTTTTACCCATCTGCCGTTTGAGCCGGAAGCCGGGGCCTACACAAGTGAAGCCCACGGCCATGCGCACGCCCATTCTCATTAAGGCACGTTGAGCGAATGGAACACAACCGACAGCAGTTACGCCTGATGCAGCTCTCCAGCAGCAGCCTGCCGGTCGGGTCATTCACCTGGTCCCAGGGGCTGGAGTGGGCAGTGGAAGCTGGCTGGATCAAAACGGTGACAGAGTTCAGCCGCTGGCAGATTCAGCAGATGGAGCAGAGTTTTTTGTGCGTCGATTTGCCGCTGTTTATCCGCCTGTATCGCGCCTGCGAGCAGAACGACTTCGCCGCCGCAAAACGCTGGACGACGTATCTCCTCGCCTGCCGGGAAACCCGCGAACTGCGCGAAGAAGAACGCAATCGCGGCGCGGCCTTTACCCGCCTGATTAAGAGCTGGGAACCGGATTGCCCACCCGACTGGCTGCCGCTGTTTTCACAAAGCCAGCTGTGCGGCATGGCATGGCTAGGCGGGCGCTGGAGGATTGACGCCCACGCGCTGGCCCTGAGTCTCGGCTACAGCTGGATAGAGAGCGCGGTAATGGCGGGCGTGAAGCTGGTGCCGTTCGGGCAGCAGGCGGCCCAGCAGTTGATTATCGATTTAAGCGACCATTTTGCTGAAAAGCTCGGTCAGGCGTGGCAGCTCAGCGATGACGAACTGGGTGCGGCGACGCCGCTCTCGGCCATCGCCTCGGCGCGTCATGAAACTCAATATTCACGGTTATTCCGATCCTGAGGATTTTTTATGGCTGATTACAAACATCCCCTGCGCGTGGGCGTAGGTGGCCCGGTCGGTTCGGGTAAAACCGCCCTGCTGGAAGCGCTGTGCAAAGCGATGCGCGACACATATCATCTGGCCGTCGTGACTAACGATATCTATACCAAAGAGGATCAGCGCATCCTGACGGAAGCCGGGGCGCTGGAGCCGGATCGCATTGTCGGCGTGGAAACCGGCGGCTGTCCGCATACCGCGATCCGCGAAGATGCCTCAATGAACCTCGCGGCGGTGGAAGCGTTAAGCGAGAAGTTCGGCAATCTGGATCTGATTTTTGTCGAAAGCGGCGGAGATAATCTCAGCGCCACTTTTAGCCCGGAGCTAGCGGATCTGACGATCTACGTGATTGACGTGGCGGAAGGCGAGAAAATCCCGCGCAAAGGCGGGCCGGGGATCACTAAATCGGATTTTCTGGTGATCAATAAAACGGATCTGGCACCGTACGTCGGGGCATCTTTAGAGGTGATGGAGCGTGACACCAATCGCATGCGCGGCGAACGTCCGTGGACGTTTACCAACCTGAAAGTGGGTGACGGGCTGGAGACGATTATTAAATTTTTGGAAGTGAAGGGGATGTTGAAGGTTTAGCAGATTTTGCCGGGCGGTGCTTCGCTTGCGCCGGCCTACAAAACCGTGGCTCGGAGAAATTGGTAGGCCCGGTAAGCGCAGCGCCACCGGGCAATACAGACCGCACTTATGCAGCGGGCAATTCCGCCAGCGGCCAGCGTGGACGCACGGAAACACTTAAATCCGCCGTCGCGCCCGCTTTCGCACGCACCATGCCCGCGTAGGCAATCATCGCGCCGTTGTCGGTGCAAAACTCTGGACGCGCGTAAAACACTTCGCCGCGACGTTTTTGCATCATCTCCGCCAGCTTCGCACGCAGTGTACGGTTGGCACTCACGCCCCCCGCCATCACCAGACGCTTAAAGCCGGTCTGATCCAGCGCGCGTTTGCACTTAATCATCAACGTATCCACCACCGCATCTTCAAACGCACGAGCGATATCTGCACGGGTCTGATCGTCGTTGTCATTGTTGCGGATGGTATTCGCCGCGAAGGTTTTCAGGCCAGAGAAGCTAAAATCCAGCCCTGGGCGATCGGTCATCGGACGTGGGAAGACAAAGCGTTTTTCAACACCCTGCGACGCCAGTTTTGACAGCATCGGACCACCTGGATAATCAAGGCCCAGCAGTTTGGCGGTTTTATCAAACGCTTCACCGGCGGCGTCATCGATAGACTCGCCCAGCAGTTCGTACTCGCCAATGCCCGTCACGCTGATAAGCTGGGTATGACCGCCGGAAACCAGCAGCGCCACAAACGGAAACTCCGGTGGATTCTCTTCCAGCATCGGTGCCAAAAGATGCCCTTCCATGTGATGAACCGCAATCGCCGGAACATCCCACGCAAACGCCAGCGAACGCCCGACGGTTGCGCCAACCAACAGCGCGCCGACCAGACCCGGACCGGCGGTATAGGCCACCGCATCGATATCTTTTGCGGTCAAACCGGACTCTTTCAGTGCCGCCTGAATCAGGGGAACGGTTTTACGCACATGGTCGCGAGACGCCAGCTCAGGCACCACTCCGCCGTAATCAGCGTGTAATTTCACCTGACTATACAGTTGGTTGGCTAGCAGACCTTTTTCGTCGTCGTAAATGGCGATGCCGGTTTCATCGCAGGATGTTTCAATACCCAGTACACGCATGGCTAAATTTACCTCTTTTCAATACCGCGCAGTGTAGGGCGAATGCGGGTCGATGTATACCCTGAGGGGTGAGTTCGTGTATACTCTACCCCCTTACAAAAGTCCCGTTCAAAAACGGCATTGGTGCTTTACAAAGCAGCGTTAGTTGCAGTAAAATTCCGCACCATTTTGAAATAAGCTGGCGCCGATGCCAGCGGCAAACCGAATTTATCAAAGGTGAGAGTTACATGCCGGTAATTAAAGTACGTGAAAACGAGCCGTTCGACGTAGCACTGCGTCGCTTCAAGCGTTCATGCGAGAAAGCAGGTGTTCTGGCGGAAGTTCGTCGTCGTGAGTTCTATGAAAAACCGACTACCGAACGTAAACGCGCTAAAGCTTCTGCTGTGAAACGTCACGCGAAGAAACTGGCTCGCGAAAACGCACGCCGTACTCGTCTGTACTAATCTGTTGAGGGCGCACGCCCTCAATGGTCAGACTGAGTTATAGTCGTAAGGCCGTGCTTCCGGAAGGAATGCGCGGCTTATTTTCGTTTATGCATTAGCAAATACACAAAATCATTCACACTGTATCAAGGCGGCAAGGGAGTGAATCCCCGGAGCTTACTTAAGTAAGTGACAGGGGTGAACGAGCGCAGCCAACGCAGAGACAGTTTGAAGGATGAAGTGTACTAACGGGGCCTATGGCTGGACGAATTCCACGCGTTTTTATCAATGACCTGCTGGCCAGAACCGACATCGTCGATCTCATCGATGCGCGGGTAAAGCTCAAAAAGCAGGGTAAGAACTACCATGCGTGCTGTCCGTTCCATAACGAAAAAACCCCCTCTTTCACCGTTAACGGTGAAAAACAGTTTTACCACTGCTTTGGCTGTGGCGCACACGGGAATGCCGTCGACTTTCTGATGAACTACGACAAGCTCGAGTTTGTCGAAACCGTCGAAGAACTGGCGGCGATGCACAACCTTGAAGTGCCCTATGAAGCAGGCAGCGGTCCGAGTCAGATTGAACGTCATCAGCGACAAACGCTTTATCAGCTGATGGACGGTTTGAATTCGTTTTACCAACAGTCTCTTAAGCAAAATGCAGCTGAACCTGCGCGTCAGTATCTGACAAAGCGCGGCTTGAGCGACGAAGTGATTGCGCGTTTCGCTATTGGTTACGCCCCGCCCGGCTGGGACAACGTGTTAAAGCGTTTTGGTGGCAATAGCGAAGATCGTAAGTCTCTGATTGATGCCGGTATGCTGGTGACAAACGATCAGGGCAGAAGCTACGACCGCTTCCGCGAACGGGTGATGTTCCCCATCCGCGATAAGCGAGGCCGGGTGATTGGTTTTGGTGGGCGCGTGCTGGGTGACGGCATGCCGAAATACCTTAACTCCCCGGAAACCGATATTTTCCACAAAGGTCGCCAGCTGTATGGCCTTTATGAAGCCCAACAGGATAACGCTGAACCCCGGCGTTTGCTGGTGGTCGAAGGCTATATGGACGTGGTCGCGCTGGCTCAGTACGACATCAACTACGCGGTTGCGTCGTTGGGAACGTCGACCACCGCCGACCACATTCAACTCCTGTTCCGGGCGACGAACAACGTCATCTGTTGTTACGACGGTGACCGTGCCGGACGCGACGCCGCCTGGCGCGCACTGGAAACTGCACTACCCTATATGACCGACGGGCGCCAGTTGCGCTTTATGTTCCTGCCCGACGGTGAAGACCCAGATACGCTGGTGCGTAAAGAGGGCAAAGCGGCGTTTGAAGCGCGGATGGAGCAGGCTCAGCCGCTCTCCACGTTTTTGTTTAACAGCCTGATGCCGCAGGTAGATTTGAGTACCCCGGACGGTCGCGCTCAGCTGAGTACGCTGGCCCTGCCGCTGATTACTCAGGTCCCAGGAGAAACCTTGCGCATATATCTGCGTCAGGAACTCGGCAACAAGCTTGGCATTCTGGATGACAGCCAGCTTGAACGTTTAATGCCAAAACTGGCTGAAAACGGTGCGGTTCGCCCCGCGCCACAGCTAAAACGCACAACCATGCGTATACTGATAGGGTTACTGGTGCAAAACCCAGAGCTGGCGCCGCAAGTGCCGCCGCTCGCGGGGTTGAACCATGAAAAGTTGCCAGGACTTGGCCTGTTCTCAGAACTGGTCAATACGTGTCTGTCTCAGCCGGGTCTGACCACCGGCCAACTTTTAGAGCATTATCGCGGCACAAAAGAGGCCGCCACCCTTGAAAAACTGTCGATGTGGGACGATATAGCAGATAAGGATATTGCAGAAAAAACGTTCACCGACTCACTCAACCATATGTTTGATTCGATGCTTGAACTGCGCCAGGAAGAGCTCATTGCTCGCGAGCGCACTCACGGTTTAAGCAGCGAAGAACGCCGGGAACTCTGGATGTTAAACCAGGAACTGGCGAAGAAATAAACGAAAGAAGCAATCTTTCAAGAATTCAACGGCTTAAGTGCCGAATATCGATCGGGAAGCCCCCGGCAGCCGCACTGAGAGGCAGCGGCAAAAATATAAGTACGCCCTCGCTTCAAAGGTTGGCAGCGACACCGCCGACACCAATTAAACGAATTAAGTGTGGATACCGTCTTATGGAGCAAAACCCGCAGTCACAGCTGAAACTTCTTGTCCAACGTGGTAAGGAGCAAGGCTATCTGACCTATGCCGAGGTCAATGACCATCTGCCGGAAGATATCGTCGATTCAGATCAAATCGAAGACATCATCCAAATGATCAATGACATGGGCATTCAGGTGATGGAAGAAGCACCGGATGCTGATGATCTGTTGCTGGCTGAAAACTCCAACAACACCGACGAAGATGCAGAAGAAGCTGCTGCACAGGTGTTGTCCAGCGTTGAATCTGAAATCGGGCGTACCACTGACCCGGTGCGCATGTACATGCGTGAAATGGGCACCGTTGAACTGCTGACCCGCGAAGGCGAAATCGACATCGCGAAACGCATCGAAGACGGGATCAACCAGGTTCAGTGCTCTGTTGCCGAATACCCTGAAGCGATCACCTATCTGCTTGAGCAGTACGATCGCGTCGAAGCCGAAGAAGCGCGTCTGTCTGACCTGATCACCGGTTTTGTCGATCCTAACGCTGAAGAAGACCTGGCGCCAACGGCGACTCACGTCGGCTCTGAGCTGTCTCAGGAAGAGATGGATGACGACGAAGACGAAGAGGAAGAAGAAGACGACGACAGCAGTGATGACGATAACAGCATCGATCCTGAGTTAGCGCGCGAGAAGTTTGGCGAGCTGCGTACTCAGTACGAACTGGCTCGTGACACCATCAAAGCCAAAGGCCGCAGCCATGCTGCCGCTCAGGCTGAGATTCAGAAACTGTCAGAAGTGTTCAAACAGTTCCGCCTGGTGCCAAAACAGTTCGACTATCTGGTTAACAGCATGCGCGTCATGATGGACCGCGTTCGTACTCAAGAACGTATCATCATGAAGCTGTGCGTTGAGCAGTGCAAAATGCCGAAGAAAAACTTCGTTACCCTGTTCTCCAGCAACGAAACCAGTGATACCTGGTTCGCAGCAGCGCTGGCAATGGCCAAGCCATGGTCAGAAAAGCTCAAAGACGTCGCGGATGACGTGCAGCGCAGCCTGCAGAAACTGCGTCAGATCGAAGAAGAGACCGGCCTGACCATCGAGCAGGTGAAGGACATCAACCGTCGCATGTCTATCGGTGAAGCGAAAGCCCGCCGTGCGAAGAAAGAGATGGTTGAAGCCAACTTGCGTCTGGTTATTTCTATCGCCAAGAAATATACCAACCGCGGTCTGCAGTTCCTGGATCTGATCCAGGAAGGCAACATCGGTTTGATGAAAGCGGTAGACAAGTTTGAATATCGCCGTGGTTATAAGTTCTCAACTTACGCCACCTGGTGGATCCGTCAGGCTATCACCCGCTCTATCGCCGACCAGGCGCGTACCATCCGTATTCCGGTGCATATGATTGAGACCATCAACAAACTCAACCGTATTTCGCGCCAGATGCTGCAAGAGATGGGCCGCGAACCGACGCCGGAAGAGCTGGCTGAACGTATGCTGATGCCGGAAGACAAAATCCGCAAAGTGCTGAAGATCGCCAAAGAGCCGATCTCCATGGAAACGCCGATCGGTGATGATGAAGATTCACATCTGGGCGATTTCATCGAGGATACCACCCTCGAGCTGCCGCTGGATTCTGCTACTTCGGAGAGCCTGCGCTCTGCCACGCACGACGTTCTGGCCGGCCTGACCGCCCGTGAAGCGAAAGTGCTGCGTATGCGTTTCGGTATCGATATGAACACCGACCACACGCTGGAAGAAGTGGGTAAACAGTTCGACGTAACCCGCGAACGTATCCGTCAGATCGAAGCGAAGGCCCTGCGCAAACTGCGCCACCCAAGCCGCTCTGAAGTGCTGCGTAGCTTCCTCGACGATTAATCGTCTTTAAAAAGTAAAAGCTCCCAAATGGGAGCTTTTTTTTCACCGTTATTCCACCAGACTTCTACCTTCCCCGCACCATCAGCGCCTCGTCCAGCTCCCGATACGCCTCTACCAGCTTATCCAGCGTCGCCCGATTTAACCCGCTCGGATTCGGCAGCACCCACACCTGGGTCATGCCGATCGTGATACTTTGCTTGCCCCACTGCGCCCCTCGCTGGCTAAATGCCTGCTCGTAAGCCTGCTTGCCGAGGATTGCTAACGCCGCTGGCTGATAGTCTTCTATCTTCTTGACCAGTTCCCGCCCGCCGCTGCGCAGCTCATGCAGGTTAACTTCCGTCGCCTGCACCGTGGGTCGCTCCACCAGCATGGTGATACCACAGCGCGTATCCAACAGATGCTGTTCTTCTTCGGGCTTTAAAAGCCGATCGGTAAAACCTGCCAGATGAATCACTTTCCAGAAACGGTTTCCCGGATGGGCAAAGTGAAAACCCGTATGCGCGGAGGACTTGCCAGGATTGATCCCACAGAACACAACCCGCAGTCCAGGTGCCAGAATATCGTTGATCATCTCATTCCCCGATGAATGCATCAGGCATTCAGTATAAAGGATTGATAATGCGTTGTTTATAAAAACAGCAGGCAGGTGCGAATGTCTGGATTGCAGCAGGGAGTTACTCTATAATTCACCGCCACGGCCCCTTAGCTCAGTGGTTAGAGCAGGCGACTCATAATCGCTTGGTCGCTGGTTCAAGTCCAGCAGGGGCCACCAAATTTTAGCTTTAAAATCATATGATTAAGCCACTCAGTCGAGTGGCTTTTTTATTGCCTTTAATTAGAATGGCGATGAAGTGGCGGTGGGTTTCTACCGCCACTTTTCTCGTGCCATGAAAAAACCCGCTCACGGCGGGTTAGTTTCAAATAGATAATTGTCACAGGCCTTTCCGCCTGGGTTGAGACGGTTCAGGGGCGACACCACCTGACGTAACGATAAAACGCTCCACTGACTCCATCGTCACAAAGGTACAGCTGCAGTTGATGTTAGTGCATTGATGATAACGTTCTTTGGTATTTGCGCTTAAGTAACGACTTGTGCGGGCATGTGCCGCCTGATTACACTCAGGACAATGAAACATTACCGACCCTCATAACTCACAAAAAGTGAATTTATTATACTCATAAATTCACTTTTAGGGAATTCACTCCATCACTTCAACTGTGACATATTCCACGTCTGAGCTTTTAACTTGCAGTTCGAGGGTCGTCGTGAAACCGTTGTTGTTGAGGTGATGCACAACACGGCTGATTATCCATGAATGATCGTCAATCACGTTCTTGAACCCTCTGACCACAACAGGCATTTCAGGAAACAGGTCGGCACGGCCAATGGCGAGTGTGAGTGTAAACTCAGCGACGCCACGCTGGATCTCTTCCCACCGAGCCTGTGCCGCACGAATAGCCTGTGCTTTAGTGGCGAAAATCGTCGTTAACTTCAGAACATTTTCCGGTTCTCCGGCCATGTATTCACCGTTCTGTGCTCCCGGCTCCCCACCCGATTTCCCCGCAGTCGGCATCATCACAGCATCAGGATGTTGCAGCGCATTAAGATCCTGCGCCTTCATTACCCGTTTAAGCTTAACGTTTTGCTTTTGCTGCTGTGGCGCTTTGGTTTGCAGCCATTTGGCTGTTACACCGGTATACGCCTCCCGATCGGCAATGGTGAATTGATGCCGGTCTCCATCTCCACGCTCCAGAATCTTTTCGGGAAGAGATTTATTACTGGCGTTCATCGCGCTCCCTTTTTTAAGGAAAAGAAGCTTACCAGCCTTCACGGAGACAACCCCACCGTTACGCTCCGCCAGTCGCGACAAGAAAACGGCATCTGATTCCTGGGTCTGATCGATATGGGGCACAGCAATCGCGTTCAGGCTCGAGGCTACACTGGCGACGAGTTTATTGCGTTGAGCAATGGTTTCCACAATTGTCCCAACGGTTGTGTCATGCCAGGACTGTTCGCGGCGTGTATTGAGCGAACCTCGAAAATCAGCGCTGCGCCCTCGAATAGTGACGATATCTGGGGCACCGCGATATCCAATTTCGTCTACGATGAAACTTCCCTTTCCTAACAACGCCGCTCCCTGCCAGCCCAGCCACAGACTCAGAGATGCACCGCGCGGCGGTAGCTCCACCCGTCCATCAGAATCACTGAGCTCAATATCAAGTTGGTCGGCCTCAAATCCATTATTATCGGTCATCGTCAAGCTGATCAACCGCTCTCTAAAAACCTCAGTAATGTCATCCTTATCGAAGGCGAGCATAAAATCGGGAGCAATACGCGCGCCAGCCTGAATGTTCATTCCCGTAATCATCCCACCAGCCCCCCAGCCCAGTTACCGGCGGATTGCACCAGGCTCTCAGCCTGAGCTTTCAAATCGCCATACATAACAGTCAGAGATTCATCGACCCGCTTCAAAGAGAGGCTAAACTCGATTTTCCTGGCAACACCATCACTGTAAAGCTCAGTATGTGTATGCGTCACTTTTTCAATCACATACATTCCGTGAATCATCCCGGTTCCATCGATTAATGGCCATGCGCGTCCCTCATTGGCCATCAACTCGATGGCCTTAAGCGATAGATTACCGCCAGTAATTTCTGGATATAGCACCCCCGAGAGGGTGCGCGAGGTTTCGCCTTCCCCAAGAAATTGATACGCCGGAGGCCTTCCGATGCGGTCATTTGACGCCCATCGATAATCCTTGGAATACTGCATCGATTGATGTGGCAGCGTTCGGCGCTCAAATACAAATAGACCCAGTACCATTAACACTGTTTAACACTCCTCATTAGAGTTGCAGGCTTGAGCGTCTGCGTGAACTCTCTTCGCGGTCGACTTTTTCCATTGCTTCTCTGACCTGGCGATCTAAATCGCTAACCGGCATAGCCCCACCTTGCAGAGTAAAGTTGTATTCGCGCCTGCTGTTGTCGACAAAAGATGGACTGGCGGGCATGGAGAGCGGTTGATAAGGCGTGTAACCCCCCAGGCTTGAAGTCGCCGGAAGATAGGTCCCGTCAGGAACAGCCGCCGTTTTCGCTGTGGCCTGCTCAAGATCGCCGGACTCTTTTTTGATAACCCCGAGTTTTTCCAGCACCCAGCTGACTTTCCCGCTGATGCTGTTAAAGATGTTCAGTGGCGCCGATAGTGCATCAGCCAAGGCCTGACCAAACATCACACCTGCATTTTTGCAGCTTTCAAGTGTTTCTTGCGTCGCTTTCACGGGCTCAATCAGGTCAGTAAACCACTTCCAGATGCTGCCGAGCTTCTCGACAACGGAGTCAAACACGGGCACCAATGGGGCAAAAATTTCTGTCACAGGAGCAAACGCAGCGCCAAACCCCTCAACAATGCCGCCAAAGAATGCGCTAAGCGGTTCCCAATATTTACGAATCAGGAGCGCGCCACCGACCAGACCCGCGACAACGGCAAGAACTGGCCAGGTGATAGCTCCGAGCGCCGTAGCAATGGCGCCGCCGATCACGGTAAATATCGAGCCCAGCAGGCTTGCTGCCGCAATGATCATATTGACCCCCGTAATCACCGGCCATGCAATTTGCCCGATCCCTCCGAGCACACCGACCAGCGCCAGTGCACCAGCCACCACATTGAAAAGGGTATGGGTCAGTTCGGGATTTGCGCTAATCCAGGTGGAGATCTTACTAAGCCAGGCATTTGCGGATGTTGTCAGACGCCGTAGTGCAGACTCTTCTTGCGCAAAAACATTAATTTTGAGGCCATTCCATGTCGACTGCAGTTTTGTTAAATCGCCGTCGAGATTATCGGTCCTGATGCTCGCGATACGCGCGGTGCTTCCTTTCGCATCGTGAATTTGTTCGCGTTTGTTATCCAGAGTCCCGTTACCGGCAGCGGCAACCAGCATTCCCGCCCCGTTCATCGCCGTCTCACCAAATATGCCTTTCAGATATTCAGCCTGCTGCGCTGCGCTGAGTTTATTTGTCTCAAAAGCGCGATAAATATCTTTGAGTATGCTCTCGATCGGCAGACTGTTTCCGTTACCGTCGTGAGTGTTTACCGCCAGCGAACTAAGCGCGCCAGGAGCCCCATTCAGACGCTCAAGTATTGCGCTCACATCGCTCCCGGCATCGGCACCTTTAATATTGTGGTCTGCCAGAATGCCAAGCATTGCCGTGGTGTCCTCGAGACTCGCTCCTGCCTTTTCTGCACCTGGTGCAACGTTTTTCATCGCCTCAACCAAATCGACAAGGCTCGTAGTGGAAGAGTGAACACCTTGCGTCAGGACATCAGAAACGCGTTCGATTTCTGTTACAGGCAACTTAAATGCGGATTGCACAGCAGAGAGCGTGCCAGCCGCATCGCTGGCCTCAAGTCCGGTAGCCTGCCTCAGGGCCACTGTCGAACCTGTGGCTGCGAGCACCTCATCCGCGTCATAACCTGAGCTTGCGAGCATACTTTGCGTCTGCGCCACTTCGGCTGGGGAGAGGTAGCCTTTCGATCCCATATCAAGTGCCTGTTGGCGAATGGCGGCGATCTTCTCATCACCTTTATTAAGGCCGAGAGTCGCTTGCGTATCCGACATCTGCTTATCAAAAGCAATTCCCGGCGCAATAAACTGCGACAGGCCAAACAGCCCTGCGCTCGCCATACTGGTTCCCGCCACACCGGCGTTACGTATGCCAGCAGACAGCTGTTTACCGGACTCGTAACGGCGCTTGATGGCGCCGAGCCTGGCCTGCTGTTGATTGACGCGGGCAAGAGAATCTCGCTGCTGATTAAGCTGTTGCGTGGTCTCACTGATTGTGGTTTTCACACGCTTTGCATCAGCAGAGAGCGTACGGGTGTTAATGCCCGACTGAGAAAGTTCAGCGCGCTGGCGCTGGATGGACTGACGCATGCCGTTGTATTTAAGCTGCAGCCCAGCTGCAGATTTTTTTGCAACATCCAGCGCCTGCGCCTGTGCCAGCGTAGGTGATTGAGTATTTTTAAACTGAATGGCCAGCGCAGCCGCCTCCTGCTTCGCTTTTTTAAGCGACTGGCCGGTCTGAGAAAGCTGAGCGCTAGCTTTCCTGAATCCTTCTATACGGGCCGCCTGCGCGTTGAGATCGCTCAGAGTATGCTCAGCATCCCGGATTTCACCCGCAAGGGAGATACTGGCGTTCCGCATCGCGTTGAGCGGCCGGCTTGCCCGGCCAACGGCCTTAAGCAGCCCCTCAAGTTTCACGTTATTGCTCATAGTGGTTTCCGCTTCGCTGCAGCGCCTTGTCGCGCCAGATGATGAGTTCGGCCACGTCCAGAGGATACAGCTCGGATGGCGGCCAATGAAAAATCACAGCAATATCCGCCATCAGGTCATCAACCGACAATTTGTCGGGAAAATTCAGCGTGCCGAAGTCGGTGATAAAAAACCAACCACCTTGCCGGCAAGTGCAATGAGATCTGCAGCATCCAGTCGAGCAATCTCATGTTCGTTCAGCGCCGGATAGGTCATTCGAGGTAAAACCTTAATTAAAGCGTCAACATCACAGTTCGCCAGCGCAGCCAAAGACACGCCGCGCAGTGTGCCCGCGTTGGGTTTGGATACCGTAACCTGCTCAATCTTTTGCTCACCACGCATCAGCGGGTTGTCGAAGGTCACCATGTTCGGATTTTCGGCGTCGATACTATTTTCCATTTGTTACTCGCTTATCAGATGTAAGAAACCGGCCAGCCTGAGCGGCCGGTTAATAACGTTACAGGCCAATCGCCTTACGGTGTTCGGCCAGACGATCGACACCGTCCACCTTCAGCACCATGTTGACGACATCAATCTCAATAACTTCTTTACCGTCGATCGTCAGCTGGTAATAAGCACAATCGGTCGTCATTTTCGTTGTACCGCTTTCGCCCTGCTTGTTCTCACCGCAGTCATACTCTTTGTGACGACCGCGCATCACCACCTCAACGGCGGAAACGGCACCGGTGTCGTCACGCTGATACGAGCCGGTAAAACGCAGCGGTACGCTGTCAGCACCAGGGGATGCATACTGCGCCCACAGGCCGACATCCGGCAGGCCGCCGAGTGTCCACTCAAGCGACAGCGCATCATCGTCAAGACCAAGATCAATGGATACCGAACCTGGCATCCCGCCGCCGCGGTATTTCTCCAGCTTGCGGGTCAGCTTCGGCAAAGTGACGGATTCCACGACGCCCATGTAGCTCAGGCCATCGTTGAACATATTCAAATATTTTAATTTACGTGGTAACGCCATGCTGTTAGCTCCTTAGCCGTTAACCGAATCAGACAGGTTCGCCAGATAGATATCAGTGATGCGCTGGCGCAGGGTCAGGTTTTCCAGCGGTGGGACAGGGGTATAGTCGTAATCGATATATAATTTGCCCGCTTTCAGCGTCGCAACGTCGTTCGACTCAGGGTCGTACCAGCACGAACCATCGACAATATAACCATTGCTTTTCAGCTCACGGAACTTGGCATTGATACCGGCCACGATGTCGCGAATCAGGGTCGGGGTAATAGGTTTATCCATTGCCCAGGCGTGCGCTTCTGCCATGGTGTCAGCCAATACCTGCGCGGTGCGGGTATAGTTTTCAAACAGGAAAAGTGGATCGTCCGAACAGGTGCGGTTGCCCCAGAATTTGAAACCGTCATTGCGGATCAGGGTCGTCACTCCGGCCTGGTTAAGCAGATTGGCATCGGTTGCAGGCTCCTGCAAATCCCAGGAAACCGAGGCGCTAACACCAGTGACGCCATTCACGCCAACGTTGGAAAGAGTTTTGTGCCAGCCGATCTCCTGATCGATTTTGGCACGCAGGCCCAGCGCTCGCGCAGTCGCCCAGGCGTTTGCCGTAGCGTTCGCGACAGTATCCCACGCCAGGAAGTCCGGGAAGATCACCATCAGCTCGCGCTGGCTAAAGTTCTCTCGGTAGGCAATGGCCTCGGAAATGGTTTTACAATCCCAGGCGCTAACATAGCCAAATGCGCGCAGACTCTGGCAGGTGGATGCCAGTGCAGTTGCAACTTCCTGAGAATCGTACCCTGGAACACCGAGAATACGTGGCTTAACACCCGTGACAGTTTGCGCAGTGAGTAGCGCTTTCATGCCAGTGTATTTACCGTTTTCATCAGTCGTACCGATGATATTGGAAATGGTTTGTTTCTGTGCTGCCTCCGGCTCGTCCGGGTTGGAAGCCGTACCTTCTGCAACACGCACAACAACAATGACCGGTTTGCACTGGTCCGCGATAGCCTGCAGGGAAGATGATAGTGTTCCCAACTTGCCGGCTTTACCAATAGCGCTTTGCACATTGGTAATCAGCACCGGCTCATTGAGCGGGAAAGTGGTCTCGTTAGCATCGCTGGCCGTACAGACCATGCCGATAATCGCGGTCGAGACAGTAGAAATCGTGCGTGTGCCATCGTTGATTTCGATGACCTCAACGCCATGATGATAGTCGCCCATCCATTTAACTCCGTGGTTTAGTGGTGAGACTATTGTCAACGGCATGAGGTGCAGGTGCGATGAGAAGGAGTTGGAGCGGGGATTGCACAACAAACAATAAGCCCTCCGTAACGGAGGGCTTCGATTATGCGGGCATAGATGGCCAGTTAACCGGACTCGTCGCCGACTCCGTATCGACTTTTTCAAGAAAGTCGATGTGATCTAAAACGGCGGCCAGCTTCGATGATTCAAGCTCACTCAGCGCACGACCAGCCTGCAACTTGAGTTGAATCACGCTCACGGATTGCATCGCTTCGCCGATGAGCATTTGCTTTTGCGCCTCTGCAATTGCGGGGTAATCAGGCTCGATGGCTTTCAGCACCGGCAGCCCCTTTTCGTTTGGCACAATTGAGTGACCTTGAGTCTGCCCTTCGATTAAATGCTGATACGAGTTCTCAGAAATGGCTAGTGCATCAGCAGGCCAGCTTCCCACCGCTTCATAAAGCCCCTTGTCGGCTTCAAAATAGAAGCCCGACAGCTCAGCACTATAATAAACACTATTCATATCAGTACCCTTTAGCCTGAATAACTACGGCGACTTGCCCTATGCTTCCGTAAGCCCTGTTTGCCATAACGACACAGCCAGTGTTGGTTTTGGAAATCAGCTGGAACATCCCTTCCGAGTTGCTACTGCCGTTGGCGTTTAATGTGCTGACCGAAACCGATAAGCAGGCAGAGGGAAACGCTTTAGGGAAAGTGATTGCCTGCGTTGTTTCGCTGGTCATGGTTGCGCCTTGCACCCACTGCTCAATGATGCCGGTGCTTCCGCATTGCCACCAACCATTCGCCGCCTTTGATGCCGAGTTTGGCGCTCCAAAAGAGCCTTTCGGCTGAAAACGCCCGTCGCTTTCGGCTTTGGTATACGCGCCGGAACGGGGCATATATCCAGCGTCGGATTGTGCTTTGGTGTAGTAGCGAGCATCGAAGTTACCGTAATCTGACGGAACAAATTGTCCGCTACCAGTGATCCCACCATTTACAGCCAGTCCATGCCCCATCGTCACTTTGCCGGTTGACAATGCGACATAGAACGGGCGGAGACTGTTATAGGAACCAAGCTGATCGCCGGAGTTTGTCATCATCAGGTAAAGATTGCCGCCATCATTTCGCCAGAATGTGCCGTAATCCCCATAGGCTATTCGGTAGCTGTTAGCGTAGCTTGACTGAAACTCGGAAATTGAAGAAACCACACCTGAAAACGAGGCTTTTTTCGAGGTATAATCAATATTCAATAGATTACCGACATAAGCCCCAGCTGCATCGTAATTGTAAATTGACCAGCTGTTTTGATATGGTCCATACGCCCAGCGCATCTTCCCATTGGAATCGTAAACATTCACCATTGCGTTAAAAGTCGTGGAGCCCACCGCATTGGAATAATCGCCCCATGCGATCCGACCTTTACTTGTCAGGCCTTGGTTAAACGTCACCCCTTTAGCAAATACCCCACCCTGCGATGACGACACGGCATCGACATCGGCTGCTGTTGGCTTCTGAAACTCGGTGTAGATCTTGCCCCATCCCCCAAACTCCCCTTGGGGATTGGAGCCTGCGAGGCCCACAACGGGAGCCTGCCCACCTTGCTTAGCGATGATATGAACTTGCGAGCCGGAGTCGTAGCCAAAACTGATTAAGCCCGCATTACCGTAGGTTGTCTCTGACTGAACCCCATAAAAACCATTTGGCAAAGGAGCTTTCGCTTCTTCTTTAGACAAAAGAGTGGTTGTACCGTATCCCCCGAGCCCTGCGTAACCGACTGTCAGAATCCTGCCAGCAGTCGTATCTTTTGTTGACGTGACAATATCCTTACCGGCAGCAGTTCCGAGGCTGTTTTTAACTGTAGTCAACTCATCACTGATTGTTTTAATTGCTTTTGGGGTGGCAGCCAGAATCTCAGACGAACTGTCTGTCGCACTGCTGAGTTTAACGAGTCCCTTCTGCGCAGTGGTCGCGTCCTGCGCGCTGTATTTACCAGTCGCAAGGTCATATGCCGTCTTGACCGCTTTCGGGGTCGCGGCCAGTGCCTCAGACGTGCTATCAGTCGCACTGCTTAACTGTGTAAAACCTTTATCTTTGAGCGTGGCATCAGGATGCCGACGGGACTGCTCATGCTCCGCGAGCTTATCGTCGACATAATCCTGCGTGGCCATCACCAGCGTGGTATCAATGGACAGTTCGACAGTATTGATATCACTCACCATAATGACCATGCGCAAGGTCTGCGCGCGTCCAGACCCTTCTGCCAACTCTGGCTTGTAGCTCTCAGCCATGTTGCCAATCGCAATCAGCGTGCCGGTATCATCATAAAGCCCCATTTCGCGCATCCAGAAACCACCGACTTCTGGTGGGATAGATAACTCTGCGACGACATAATTTTTATTTTTCTTGTCCTGGCTGATTTTGTTCAGCGCATGACGCCAGACCTCTTTAATTAACTTTGTCTGGTTCGAGTTCGGCTCTGGCAATGTACCACCACCATCACCCACGGCCATCGCCGTAAAATTCACCTTTTTCCCGTTCGGGACGGTTGCTGCAGCCAGTTTTTCCGCACCGGCTTTGGTGATGACCGTTTTATATTTCACTGCCATTATTTTCTCACTTATCCGGGATATACCGTGATGATGTCGCCGTCATAGCTCAGGGCCCCGGTATAGAGATAGCCTGGGATGTCCTGAATAATATTGAGGCCGATAAGGTGGCGGCTTGCAGGCTTTGCATCAGCGATAAGCCGCTCCATTTCGTAATACATTTCCTCGGTGATACCAGTCTCCAGAACGCCGATATCGAGGCGAAACGTACCGGGCGGATCGTTTGTCTCCCACCACTCCGATACGTTAATCAGATAGCCAAGAGGCTCGACTACGCGCCTTACTGCACCTATCGTTCCCTTATGGGAATGAATAAACCACGCGCTGCGGATCACCTCCCGCTTAGTTTCTTCCAGCCAGTTCTCATCCCAGCGGTCAACGGAAAACGCCCAGGCTAGCCACGGCAACAAATTGGCCGGGCAGGTATCAGGATTCCAGAGATGGCGAAGCGGGACGGGCGTATTTTCGATTTCCGCGCAGGCCCGCGCCGCCGCCAGCTCTAGCGGCGAGGAGCCTACCGGTAACAAACGCGCGTCACTCATCGTTGCCCCCGATAGTTACGCTGTATTCACTACACCATGAAGCCTGTGTGCCATCGAGCACGATGTCAGCCACCGGCGCGACCAGCTCAACACGCTGCACCCCTTCGACATGAAGCGCGGCATAGATAGCCGATTTGCGAATATCACGCCCAAGGCGGTGCTGCGCACTGATGTAGCTCTTCAGCTTCGCTTTTGCCGCACTGAGCACGGGCTCGCTTTCGGGGCCTGGATAAAGAAAAAGGGAGGCGTCGATTTTGTAATCAACAATTTTTGCCGATTGCACGGTCACGCGATCGGCGACCGGCCTGACGTCTTCATCATTGAGAGCGCTGCGGATAACCGCGAGCAGATCTTCAGTCGCCTCGCCATTATTCTCGCGAGACAATACCGAAATAGTCACGTTCGCAGGTTCAGGGCTAATCACGGAAATGTCCGCGACCCTGCCGTCAGCGCTTCGGCCATGGAACTGATACGCACCGGTTGAACCGGCCACACTCATTCCTTCGAAGGCTTGCTGAATGCGCAGGCGATAATCGGTGTCAGCTTCCATCACTGCTGGCGTGGGCGGCAGAGTCGCCTCATCAGCTGGCGTGATAATAAGACGTGCAACGTTATAATTTGCACCGATATTATCGAGATCATGGCCGGCGGCGTAGGCCAGCATCACCGCGCGCGCCGCCTCATTAACACGCTGGCGCCAGATTACTTCCCGATAAGCATTTTCCTGCAACAGCTTCACAATCGGCTCTGACTCGAGCGTCAGGGTGCGTGCAATCGCTTCCTGCTGATCTTCGGGATAGAGCGAGACGAGCGTCGCCTTTCTTTCCGCAAGCAGGATTTCATAATCCAGTTCTTCCACGACATCGGGCGCGGCGAGCTGGCTCAGATCAACAATAGCCATAACGTTTAACTCAGTGGGATGGTAAGGGAAAAAGGCAGGCCTGATGTCGAACGTGCGCCGGTAATATCGACATTCAGCGCTCCGTCATCGTCAGTACGTTCAAAACTGATGGTTGAAAGGCTCACACGTGGCTCCCACTTCTGAATCGCGGAGTAACACGCGGTCATAATCTGCAGGCGCAACGCCGGGGTCTGGGGCTGGTCAATCAACGCTGACAACAACGAGCCATACTCCCGCCGCATGACCCGTGAGCCAATCGGTGTGATCAGTATGTCGCGCACGCTTTGCCCGATATGCTCAACCTCAGAAATATTGAGCCCCGTATGACTATTCATACCCAGATATCGCACCGTCATTGTGTCCCCTTCGTCCAGCTCCCGCCGCTTTGCACGTTGCCGTGAGCGTGATTGTCGACCTGCACGCCATTAGAAGTAAATTTGCCACCGCTATGCTCAATATTTCCCGACATTTTCCCGCCCTTCTGCACTTCGAGGGTGCCGGTGATCAGCTTGTTGGTACACACCACCTCGGGTGAATCAAGCGTGATACGCGTGTCAGCCTTAACCAGCACTACCGGGACCGTCGCCGTAATGGACTCACTCGCCGTAATATCGGCGGTTGTAATCCCGGAGACGGTGAGCGCCCCGTTTTCGGGTTCGTACTCAATCATAGCGCCGTCAGGAAACGAGACATGAAAGGCATCAGGTGAAGCAGAAGGTGCGGGGTGGTCGTCCGAGAAAATTCCCGGCAACACAAAGGCGGTATCGAGTTCGCCGCCAATAGCAAGGAGTAGCACCTGCTCACCCACAGAAGGAGCCCACCACACTCGCGAACGCCCAGCACGGCAGGTCAGCCAGTTAAGCCACGTGGTTTGCATCCCTCCGGTCTGGACGCGACAGAGTCCCTCCTGGAGAGAGACATCGGTCACGACGCCGATACGGATAAGGTTACGGATTGCGCGGGCGATGCCATGGATCGAAGTTAGCGTATTCATGGGGCAAGAATGCCGAGGGTTCAGACTGGCGGCAATGAAGCAGCGTTTGATAAGGGATGAAACAACAATGAGTGGCCGCAGTGCGGGGTCGAAAGCGCCCTGTATTCGCTACACAGGGCTTCTGTCACCGGCAATTTACTCACTCCACGTGCTGACCAGTTCCCCATTAATGTACAAGGCTTTTGGACGAGTCACTGGCTCGGGTAAAGGGGGTTCCGGGGAGTAACTGGCCCGCAATGTGCCATCCTCCTCTGCGACAAGAATTCGCTCGGTCAGCTGCAGGCTGAAACTGATATTTGCGCTCTCGTCATCAATGCTCTCTATCTGAAACAGGTAGCCATTTTTTCGCCCTTCCTCCAGCGTGAAAATATCAGGTTGGTTTTGGCGCAGCCATGCTAATACCGGCACGAAGAGTTGACTGGATTCACCGACAAAATTATTCACACGCCCTTTGAGTCTGTACTTTTTTTCAAAAGACAATGAGGTGGAGAGACGCGCATCAATATTCCCGTCCTCCACAGTGAATAACAACATATCGGGATGCTCACTTAACTGTGGAATAGCGTCAATCAACGCCTGACGCAGGCTTTTCAGTTTGTACATAATGTTTATCCTGACACTCTTTGATAGTTTCGATTTGCAGAGCGCAGGCCGTAAGTGCCTGCTCGAGCCTGCGTATGTCTGCACTGAGATCGCCGTTAGTTACTGGCTCGCTCTCCGGCATGGCGCAATAGCTCACTCTCGGGCAGGCGTTGTAGACAGCGGGCTGCGGAGGCGCAACCGGTGCGGATGTGCAAGCGGCGCACAGCATCAGGCAGACGGCTGCTATACCAGCGGCGTAACACTTCATTTTCATTCATCAGCCTTGTAATGGTCTCATCACGCCTGGCCCGTTGCTCACTCAACGTTAGAAGCTCGTCACGAAGCCTGACCTGGGCGTTTTCATTCGATCGTGCAATTTGCTGTGAGGCCGAGAGTTGCTTGCTCAGGGTTTCAATCGTCTTTTTTTGCCCGCCTGCGACCTGATTGACGCTCTCTAAGGAACGGGAGAGATGCCAATTATCGAGACTTAGCCACAGCACCGACGCAAGCAAGCCCGCTATCAGAAAACAGAGGGCCTTCATGGAATCCCCTTGATGCAGTAGGCCCTTTCCCTCATCCGCCGATTTTCAAGCCCGGTATTCCGGGTGCCGTTGACATAGACCCAGCGCGACAGCTGATCGCATGCCTGCTGCCACTGCTGACGCTGAATAAAGGCCATCAGCGTCGACCGACAGGCAGCGCCTGTTCCAACGTTAAAGGCGAAACTGACCAATGAGTCATAGATAAGAGGTGGGATTTCAGCTGGCGAGCATGCTGTAAGCCCTTTTTCGACATTGCGCACGTCAGCGACAAGATTGACTGCGGCTTCTCGTTCGCTGATTGCCTGTTTCGGCACAACGCCAGCCGTATGGCCAATACCGGACGTCCATACCCCCGCACTACAGCGATAAGGCGCGAGCCGACATCCTTCAAGATCGGCAATCAACGCGAGTCCCGCCGGGGATGTTTTCAGCAAATGAAAGTCTGGCAGCAGCGCAGCAAACACCAGTACTGTCGCGATGCTGCAACGCTTAATGATTGAATTCACGAATAGCTTTCTCATCAAACCCGAGGGAAGTCAGATAGCGATAGGTTTTGCGCTTAAACCAGTAGTTGGTCAGTGCCGTAAAAATGGCGCACATTCCACCCACGTAGAGTGCGACTTTTTCAGGGGACATTGCCCCAAAATAGGCGAGGCAAACGGCCAACCAGTAAGCAACAAAGGTGGTGATTTTTTCCAGGCTCAGTCCCATAAATGCACAGTCTCGGCTTTTGCTGCGCTATCTATCTCTGGAATTTCAATGGCCCTACCATGTGGAACAATAACCCCTGACGCGGCCAGGCCCGGGTTGGCCTCCAGCACGGTTTCAACAACGCCCTGTGTACGCCCGTAGTAACGCGCGCAAATCGCATCGAGTGTGTCTCCCTGCATTGCGTAGATCTTCATCGGATGCTCCCAACAAATGGATTTTCGGATCTAAGGTAGTTTCCAGAGCATGTGGTATCTCGGCTACCGCTTACGGAAGTGCAATCGCGGGCACAACACTTCCTTAGCGAAATCACCCGTGATGGAAATGGCAAAAGGCGTGATGGCCCACAGATCCGCAGGCAATGCGCAGGATGAAACAGAACGAGAGTGGCCGAAGAACATCGGGAACGGGGGCTGAAGCGACAGAGTGGAGACGGAAACAAGGGCGTGCTGACATCTACTGTGTGAAATATGCTGGTATCAGCCGCCCCTGTTGCGAGAAATCATTTTTATTAGGCTGAGATTAAATAACTAACGCCAGCTCTCATCTTCCCAAACTTCCTGAAGAATATTATCCAGCGCCTCACGATCGGACTCCTTCTCAAATCCCATCAATTCAACGCCTGTTACAGAACCTTTTTTAACAGTGACACGCGTTGATGGAAACAGAGAATGAACTCGTCGGGTCAACTCAAACTGGAATGCATCGACCATCGTCGGCCCTAATGTTTGCTCTGAGTCTAAGGTGATATTAACCCTTACTTCGCCCGCCTTTTTCTTCATTCTGTCGGGTACAGGCGTTGCTGAGAAGACAACGGTAAAAGCATTACCTTTTATCAAGTTTTCTCTCGCAATCTCAGCAATTAAATTCAAGGCAATTTCACGATCTCTTTCCTGGCAAGCCCCTTCTGCCGTCAGACGCGCAATCATCTCAACTCGTTCAATCATAACTTGCTCGTTTAACTCTCTGTCCACACAACCTCCCCCACGAGTTACTGTATATACATACAGTAGCACGTATTACTAAAACCTGGGAAGAAAAAAATCAGGGTGACATAGGGTATCCTCATGATATCGATGAAGAATAAAAGGCTTCCCTGCCACCTTAATCGGCTAAAATCGCATCAGGTTTTACTCAAGTCGTGCTGCGAGCCAGTCATCAGATGAAGAATTTTCTGGCCCGAGCAGCCACGCTCGCCTTTTATGCCGACTTAACAATTTTGATAAATCGAATTCCGGAGGGGCGCTTTCGCTTTCCGTACAGTTATTGACAGAACTCCGAGAGGGCGCGGTTGCGCCCTTAACGTCAACGGCCAAATCAACGGCACGCTTCGGTACAATTTTCCACTGGGTGAGCCGGGTTAAGATCGGGGCACCCTCGCCAACGATGGAATCATATACACCGCGAATACAGACGATTTCCTCGCCATACTGGTTAAACTCGGCCCGCGGTTCATACAGCGTGCGCACCTGCAATTCATCGCGACGAACAAATGGCCCACCCTGCGCATTAACATAGCCAGCCCAATCACCCGCATCGGCGGCATCATGGACGGCGGCAAACTCAACGCTCAGACCGTGCGCGGCCTGTGTATCAGCAAGACGGCGCAACTCGCGATAGACGGTTACCGGCGCACCGCCGACAAACTGAAATTGACGGATGTGCCAGCGTGCCGCCCATGCTGAAACGGCAGGAGCCGTCTCTTTCAGCGGCTCACCGCTTTCACCATCGGTTTCACCCTCAAGCGCATAGCCGTCGATATTTTTGGATATGTATTTAGCGATATAACCGGTTGCGCTCCCCTTCTTCGGGTCAATGGTCTCGGCATGAAAGCGAGCTTTTTTAGATTTATCGCTTTGAAGCTCAGCCTGATCTTCTGCCCACGCATAGTCGCGAATGATGAGACGCACACGCTCAACATTTTCCGGCAACATAAACATCAGCATGTGCCAGTGGGGTGTACCGTCGTGATGTGGCTCTGCGACACGAATACCGAAAATGCGGATGTCTTCCCGGTGAAGCCTGGCGCGAATGCGAGCCCACACGCCAGTGAGATAACTTTGCGTGTCCGATGGGCTAGCTCCATTCCATTTGCGGTTACGGTAGCCAGCCTTCGTGGTGGCGTGATATTTGGACGGGGCAGTAACGGTATAAAATTCGCCGACATAGCCGAGGTGATTACAGATGTTCTCAAAACCTCGAATCCGGGTCATCAGCTCGCAACGGCGAATTGCCGGGTTCGCGACAGAACCGTCGTATTTTTCGATCAAGCTGATGCGGTTGCCGTCTTCGTCTTCGAGATCCAAACCTTTGAGAAATTCACGCGTGCGACGCTTCTGCTCACGCCAGTCTGCGACGCAATTTTTACTTGCGTAAGTGTGTTTTTTCTTACTGACGTTGCCAGCTGCAATGTGCAGATGTTCGCGCCATGCTGCCGCCATGCGGCGCAGACGACCCCGCCACCACACTTCATTAAACATGCGCATCACTGCCGGGGCGAGCTCATCCTCAGCGACATATTTCCTGGTCACGCGCTCCCAGTGTGGAGGAGTCACGTTGAATTGCCGTGAAATACAACCGGCACGCATATACCAGGCATGCAGTGTTTTGAGTTCACTAAATCCGGGGTTATCAATATCGGCTAATTCAGCCCGAATAAAATGGGCAATATCCGCGGCAAGCAAATCAATATCGGCGCGCGACATATCCGGTAGCCGATTATATCTGGCGACCATATTAACCATGCGGGACGCCAGGTATTGCATTAGCTCAGTATCAAAATGACCGCCAAAAACAACAGCTGAAACACTGTGGTGAATCCCCACGCATTCATATTTTTTGGCGACCAGCTCAAGACGCGGCAATACCTTCTGGCAATAACTGATTAAAAAAAGATTCGCACGATGGCTGCCCTGGCTCTTCTCCAGCAGCGTAGCTGTGCGATACACATCCAGTCGCACACACTCAGGCTGGAGAGATAGCTTTTGCCTTGCAAGCAGCAACGCCGCGAACATACGTTCACGGCGATGCTGTTGCTCATGAGTAAGGTACGGGCTGGCGATTGCCGGCCTTGTCGCATTCCACGGGTAAGCGAGCTGAATGGTCAATTTATCAGACCCGATAATGTCTGTTTTTCAGCTCTGCGATTTCCTGGCAAGTCACACAATATGCCACGCCAGGAATAACGATGCGGCGAGCCTCAGGAATGGGGCAATCACACGCTTCGCAGGTAAAACGCGAAGGCGCAGTGACCTGGCTACGAGCATTATTGATATAACGCTCACGATCTTCCTGTTCGCGTTGCTGCGCGAGATCCATTGCGTCAGCCATTAGTGTTGCACCTGAGAGTCATGTTCTGCGCGTGCAGCCTCGCAGCGCAACAACTCCGCAGCCTCGATGCCGTTTAATCCCAGGCAGCTAATATGACGAGCCAGTGCCTCCAGTCGGTTAGAGAAGGCTAAAGCGTGCGCTTTATGCTCTTCATTTTTAACGTTAGCCAGCAATACCGCCAACGCGTCGGTATCCAATCTGAAATTATCGATTTCATTATTTCGCATTATTTATTCTCCTGAATTTGGGCAAAGAGATGCCCGGCGGGTTTACGCCAGTTATTTTTACTGAGGGTTAATTCGGCATGGATAGCCGTTTGGGGATTAAACTCACTACGGCACGAAGATGATTCATCGCTGAAATCAGCGCTTTTTTCTCGTCACCCGTCAGTGAATTAAATTGCAGCTCGTGACGAGCCGCTGGTATTTTTGCCAGAAAAAAAATAGCCGCGAGTACACGACGATTGTCTTGATATAAAGGGGCATGCGTTTCACGCAGGGTGTCGAAAAAAGACTCCAGCTCTTTACTGTTACTGCCCCAATATCGTGTGCGAAGTTCTGCCACATAGTTGAGACCTGCCGCACGCTCACTCGCGTTGAGCGGGACAGTTGCTGATTCAGCCTCAATCGCCATACTTTCTCTCCTGATGCAGAGGGCCAGACACACCCTGTAGCGTCTCGTACAGTGAAAAGAAAATGAATTATTCCGTCATTAAACTCACTTAATGTGAATCAGGCGCCAATGATGAGCTGGAAGCGTGAATGCCCCAATGCCCTGCGCAGCTGTTCTTCTTTCCAGCGCGCGTAATAAATGCGAATTGGGCCCCCGGCTTTCTTACAGCCTTTGCGGATTGTGCGGGGTTCGATAGGCACGCAAGGGTTATCACCGGTTGTCCAACGGTAAGCGGTACGCTCAGAAACTCCCTCAAGCGCGGCAAACTGTTGCAGCGTTACGATAGGTGCAGGCACTTTGATGATTGCGATTTCAGAAGCCATGTAGCATGATTCCCATTTGGATAATGTCTGCAATCAATAGCCTCTGTTTGCCAACCTCAGCCATTGATTACCTCGAATTAGCAACAATACTAATACTCAAATGAGTATTAGTAAATACCCAAAGGAATATATATTGATTCTTGATTCTCATGTGAATAATGAAGAGTTGCTGGACAGGATCTGTGAGGTTTATGGTTTCAGCCAAAAAATCCAGCTCGCCAGACACTTCAACATTGCGGCCAGTTCTCTGCAGAATCGCTACTCTCGCGGCACCATTTCCTATGATTTCGCCGTACAGTGCGCGCTGGAAACAGGGGCAAGCTTGCGATGGTTACTGACTGGCGAGGGTCTGCAATATGATGGAAAGCCGACGGCAACAGATCCCCGACAGTTTACACTTTTCACTCTTAGTGACGGAAAACTCACAGAAAATTCCACTTTGAGTATTGACGCTGAGTTTTTTGGTAAGCAGCTCAAAAAAGGTATCGCGGTTCGCACTGAAGGCAAGCTGCACTTTATTGAACAAGACGCGACGCTGACTGACGGTCTCTGGCTGGTCGATATTGAGGGAACGATCAATCTCCGTGATCTGACCCTCCTCCCCGGTAAAAAGCTTCACGTGGCAGGGGGAAATGTCCCTTTTGAATGTGAAGTTCACGAGATAAAGGCACTTGGCCGTGTGGTGGGTATTTACAGCGAGGTTAATTAATGACCGTTCGTAAAAATCCAGCTGGAGGCTGGATTTGTGAAGTCTATCCAAACGGTGCAAAAGGCAAGCGCATCAGAAAAAAGTTCGCCACTAAGGGCGAAGCGCTGGCTTTTGAACAGTACACCGTACAAAACCCATGGCAGGAAGAAAAAGAAGACCGACGGACACTGAAAGCGTTGATTGACGCCTGGTTTAGCGCTCACGGCATCACCCTGAAGGATGGCGTTAAGCGCCAATTATCTATGCATCATGCTTTTGAATGTATGGGTGAGCCGCTTGCTCGTGACTTCGACGCGCAGATGTTTTCCCGGTACAGGGAAAAGCGGTTAAAGGGCGAGTATGCCCGTTCAAACAGGGTAAAAGAGGTATCGCCCCGCACGCTTAATCTTGAGCTGGCCTACTTTCGCGCGGTATTTAATGAACTGAACCGCCTCGGTGAGTGGAAAGGCGAAAACCCGCTGAAGAATATGCGTCCTTTCCGCACGGAAGAAATGGAAATGGCCTGGCTGACTCAGGAGCAGATTGCGCTGTTGCTCGGCGAGTGCAAACGACATGACCATCCTGATTTAGAAAGCGTGGTCAAAATCTGCCTCGCCACTGGCGCTCGATGGTCTGAGGCTGAAAGTCTGAAAAAAAGCCAGCTCGCGCAATACAAAATCACCTATACCAATACCAAGGGCAGAAAAAACCGCACCGTCCCCATCAGTAAATCGCTTTACGACTCTCTGCCTGAGGATAAAAAAGGTCGGTTATTTAGTGACTGTTATGGCGCGTTCCGCTCAGCCCTGGAAAGAACAGATATCGAATTACCCGCAGGGCAACTGACCCACGTTTTGCGCCATACCTTCGCCAGTCATTTTATGATGAATGGTGGAAATATTCTTGTTTTGCAAAGAATTCTAGGTCATACCGATATAAAAATGACAATGCGTTATGCTCATTTTTCTCCTGAACATCTTGATGATGCGGTAAAATTAAATCCTATAGCAGAGTTAGTATTTTGAATATCAGAATTTAATTAAGACATTCTTGTATAACGGGTTGTTATCTACCTAAATCCTAAAACAGACACCCCTAAATTTTGGAATAGAATATGACTACACTTGAAAAAATAATGCAAATGGTAAGATCACATAAAACTTTATCAACGATAATAACAGTTATCATAACTTTGCTTTTTTTAACGCCTTTATACTTATACTTCGACACATTCCATTATTCTCTCTCATCAGATCCAAATAAATGGTCTAGTTTTGGTTCTTATATTGGAGGCGTATATGGTCCGTTAGCAACGGTCATCAGTGTAATCGTTTTAGCAATTACAGTAATAGAAATTAATCAGTCAAATAGAATAAATATCACAGAATCAAAAAACAACAATCATATCAATGGCATAATCAAGCTATGTGAAATGTTAGATAATAGAATAGATAAAAATAGTCTTATCAAAAATCGAGACTATGAATTTGATTTCCTGAACGACACAATAAGAAGAAAGATCAAGGATGAGAATTCATTAAGTGAATATGACATATGGAAAGAAAGCATAAGAAAGCTCAGCAATAATGAATTCATTCTCTTTGAAAATGAATCAGAAATAATGGAGGAGATCTTGTTAAGAATCAATTCAAGTGAAACCTTGGAATTAAAAGAACGTGCAAAAAGTATTTTTTATGGAATTATACCTAATGATGAAAGATATTGGTTGGAATGTTATATGCATCGTTTTAAATTGCCAGAGTGGGATCCCTTATTACCTGGATGGGGAACGTTTAGTAAAGTTCCAACAGTTCTAAAGGATCTCGTCGAACTAAATGAATTGGTCAATGGATTACCTCTAGAAAGTGGCGATAAAGTGGCGATAAAGTGGCGGTAGAAATGGCGAAAAATCGGTAATCATTGGCAAACAGATGCAGACTATGTCAATGAAAAATAACTTAACTCATTGATTTTAGGTTATTCCTGTAGGAACTCATAATCGCTTGGTAGCTGGTAGTTCCAGCCCCCCAAACATCAAGGGCCTACGCCAAAACGTAAGCCCTTAGTCATTTTAAAATGGCTAACTCAGCGTGTGGTTAACTCACACCAGCTCCCGGAGTTGCTCCTGCATGTAGGCAGAAAAGTATTCAGGGTTTTTGATAACAACGTGGTCAGTTGCGTTAATTTTCTCGGCCCACCCGGCCACTTTTTTCGTAAAGTCGGGATCCCATCCCTCTTGTGCCCCTCGCGCCATAACGTCATCCGCGCTTGCAGGCGTACCCAACTCCTTCAAATACTTGAAAATTCCCTTCGCAGTACTTTCATCCATCGAATGCGGCACTGACGCGGAAGTGTCCATACCACCAATGAAATCCAATGCTTTCTCAATGACTGTTGGCATACTCTTATCCTTAAAATTAACCATCTAGTAAACAAGGTTATACTATGGCCTGAAATTGATCGGAAATTCAAAGAGATTGTCACGGTACCGGAAACCACATCACACCCCCTTGAGCGCTTCCGATACGTTCCTGAAGCATTGCATAATCCACACCCCCGAACCATTAACCCCCTCACAAACATCTAAAACTAAAGAAATCCCCCGTCGCGCCGATCATCATCCGTGTGTATTATTTCCTGTAGCTCTGACCACAACTAACCTTAACTCAAATACTTAAGCGCTAAAGCGAAAGGCATCATGAGCACACCGATCAAACGGCTAGAAATCATAAAAAATGCCATTGAACTGGAAGATGACGACATCATCGACAGCCAACTGGCACGGCTGAAAAGTGAAGCGTTTGACGATGAGCTACAGGCGATCGTCGTGGCGCTTGAGAATAAAAACTATACCGCAGCGATCAGAGCCATCACCGCCTGGTTGCAGAGTCAGCGCTCACTGACTCAGTGGCGCGATCCGCAGGTTGCCGCCAGCAAGCTTGAATTGAAGGCTCTGGAAGAGCGCCTGCGCGAGCTGATTGATCGCCGTAACGCCCGCGTGCAACAACTGGACGAGTTCAACGATCTCTATTTCTCCCGTCTCGGCCCATTGATGTCGCAAATACTTCAGCTGCGTAAAACCCTCGCAGAACTGAATCTGCGCCGCCAGCAGGCGGAGTCGCGTCGCCGCGAAGAGGATTATCGTCGCTGCCAGCAATATATGGCGCAGGCCGTTGAAGTGCTGACCACACTGACGCAGCGCTGGCGTGCGCTGCCAGCCGATTCGGTGCAGGCCGCCGACGCGCGCAAGCATTTGCAGCAGCAAAGCGATCTGATTGCCAACCTGTTAGCCGAAGCGCAAGAGCTGGAAATGGGCTTAACGCGCGAAGAAGAACCGGCGCGTCAGGCGCGGGACGAGGCTAACGAAGAGTACGAGAAATATCGCGAGCAGCACCACGATGCAGAAATGCGTCTGCGCAAAGGCAAGGATCTGTCAGAAGAAGATCAGAACGAGCTGAAACGGCTTTGGCGTCAGGCCAGCAAACTCTGCCATCCGGATCTGGTAGCGGACGATCTGAAAGAAGAAGCCAACACCATGATGGTGCAGCTCAACCAGGCCAAACAGCGCGGAGATGTGAAAGCGATTCGCTCGTTGGTGGCGCGTCTGCAGCAGGGCTTTGAGCCGCTGATGGCCAGCGATCGACTGAACGATCTGGAACGTATTCGCAAAAAAATGGCTCAGGTTCGCGAACAAATCGACACTTTAGTGAACGAGCTGGCGGAGCTGGAGAAAGAAGAGTCCTGGCTGCTGGTCTCCTCGCTGAGCAATATGGAGTCTTATTTTGCCCAGCAGGAGAAAGCGCTGCACGACGTTCGTAGTGCGCTCGAACACCAGGTGAACGAAGCACAGCTCGACGAAGTTGCCTAGTTACTTCGCGTGCCAGTATGCGCTGGCACGCACCAGCTGTGGATCAATCGCGTCAGTCTCAAACTGGCAACTCAGGTTTTTGACTACCTTCCCTTCCCCGGTCAACCAGATAAAGTAATCCGCAGCAGGCACGCTCAGCATCGCCAGACGATCGGCCACCGCCTGCTCGCTATGTCCGACAATCCAGGTGATGTTGAAATCACTCAGATGCGCCAGATAGTCCTTATAAGACTCATCACCCACGGTCACCACGGCGTGAATTTCCGGTTTGACCGGCAGTGCAGCAATCGCTTCCAGACGACGACGCAGCGCAGGCATGCCGGACTCATCGCAAACGTACAACTGCCACGCATAATCTTCCGGCACCACCAGCGATCCGCGCGGGCCGCCGATCGTTAGCTTATCGCCTGCTTTAGCCTGTACCGCCCAGTTGCTCGCAAGCCCACCGTCATGAACAAAGAAATCGAGCACCAGTTCGTTGTGCGCCTCATCGTAAAGCGGCGTGTAATCACGCGCTTGCGGGCGTACACCCTCACCCCAGTTGATGCCTTCGTCGGTCACAACCGGAGGTACAAAAGCTGCGCCCGGAGCCGGGAAAAAGACTTTGGTATGGTCGTCAAAACCCTTTGAACTAAAACCTTCCAGCGCTTCACCACCTAAGACGATGCGTTGAAAGCCAGCGCTTACACGCTCAACGCGGAGCACGGTCAGCTCGCGAAAGCGCAGTTCATTGCGTACACGTTGTGGGTAACGAGGTGATGTCATTTTTCTACCTTCGTGAAGTGAATACGATATATCTAAATCAGATTCAAATGATAATGATTGCTAACAAACGAGATTGCAAGTCTTTTTTTGATATAGATGATTCATGCATATCCCCAATCTAAAAAATAACAACAAAGACAATTATTTCAATGTGTTAAAGAAAACACAAAAAACGAATTTGCTAAACAGATAACTTTAGATATAAATTAGATATATCAAATTAAGGAGAACACTCATGCGACATTCACACGACGATTTTGGCCACGAACACCACCATCATGGCCGTGGCGGGGAGCATCACGGTGGCGGTGGCGGACGCCGCCAGCGCTTCTTTGGCCACGGCGAGTTGCGCCTGGTGATTCTGGATATTCTCACCCGCAACGCCAGTCACGGCTATGAGCTGATTAAAGAGATTGAGAGCATGACGCAGGGAAACTACACCCCGAGTCCTGGTGTGATTTATCCGACTCTCGATTTCCTGCAAGATCAGGCGTTTATTACGATTTCAGAAGAGGAAGGCGGGCGTAGGAAGATTGCCATCACCGTTGCCGGGCAGCACTGGCTTGATGAAAATAAGGAACATCTGGAACACATTCAGGCACGCATTACCGCACGCTGCGTGGGGTTCCAGTTGCGTAAAAACCCGCAAATGAAGCGGGCTTTGGATAACTTCAAAGCGGTACTGGACCTGAAAGTTAATCAGGGAGAGATCAGCGACGCGCAGCTTAAGCAGATTATTGGCGTTATCGACCGCGCAGCGCTGGATATCTCCCAGCTGGATTAAGCCAGCGCTTCCTCGCGCACGCGGAATACTTTTACCAGCTCTTTCAGGTGCAGCGCCTGATCGTTAAGCGAAGCCGCCGCCGCAACAGACTCCTCCACCAGCGCTGAGTTCTGCTGGGTGGTGGAGTCGATAAGGCCAATCGCACTGTTAATTTGCGAGATGCCTTCCGTCTGTTCGTGGCTCGCTTGGCGTATCTCACGCAAAATAACGTCCATCTCTTCCACATTCCCCACCATGCCGTTAATGAGCCCGCTGGCTTTTTCCACCAGGTTCATTCCGTCCTGAGTCTGGCTAGTCGAGCTTTCGATCAGCTGGCGAATTTCGCTGGCTGAAGAGGCGCTTTTCTGCGCCAGCTGGCGCACTTCGCCCGCGACCACCGCAAATCCACGCCCATGCTCACCGGCACGCGCCGCTTCGACAGCGGCATTCAGCGCCAGAATATTGGTCTGGAAGGCAATCGCATCGATCAGGTTGATGATGTCGGACATGCGGTTAGAGGTTTCATTAATCAGGCGCATTTTCTGCGTCACCTGCTTCATCATCTCGCCGTTGTTTTTGACCACACTCGCCGCATCGGCGGAGAGATTTGTCGCTTCACCGGTGTGCGCCGCCGTATTTTTCACCGTCGCGGTGATCTGCTCCATCGACGCGGCAGTCTGCTCAACCGAGCTGGCCTGTTCTTCGGTACGTGCCGCCAGATCCTGATTCCCCGCGACAATTTGCGCCGCCGCGCTGGAGATATTTTCCGAGCCAGATTGAACCTGCTGCACAATTTCCAGAAGCCGGGTTTTCATCTCCATCAGCGCATGAAGCAGCAAACCCGTTTCGTCTTTGCTGCGTGTGGTGATGTTGCGGGTTAAATCGCCTTCGGCAATGGCTTCGGCAAACGAGACCGCCTCGCCCAGTGGGCGGGTGATGGAACGCACGATAAACCAGCCAATCGTACTGCCGATAACCACGCTAAACACGGTCAGGATCACCAGCAACAGGCGGTTGGTGTTGAAATCCCCGTCGACCTGCTTCCCGGCGCTCTGCATTTCACTGTTTTGCACCGCGATCAGCTCCTGCACTTTGGCCTTGTATGCCTGTTGCAGGTTCACCGTTTTGGTCATCATCTCCTGGATCGCGCCCTCACGATCCTTGTTCTGCACCGCCTGCAATATCCGGTAACGAGAATCCAGATACTGCTGACGCACATCCCGAATGCCGGTCAGGATCTGTTGCGATTTGGGGTCTTTAAGAGAGTTATTCAGGTCCGTGAGGATGACGGTAATGTGTTCGCTGATCTCCTTCAGCCGCTGCTGCGACTGAGCGGCATACTGGCCCTGCTCATCCAGCAGCATGAGCTGTTGAGTGCTAACAAATTCCTGGAAGTTATCGATTAACTGATTGGCTTTTACCGTCGTCGGGTAATCCTGGGTAATGATGGATTGCATCCCATTATTTGCCCGATTCAGGCTCAGGAGCGACAGGCTGGCGCTTACGACCATCAAAACAATTAAGAAACCAAAGGCCAGAAATAATTTTGTGCCGATCTTTACGTCATGTAAGAACATATATACTCCATCGATGTGATTATTTCTCAGACGATCAGCGTTATCGGAAACTTTCTCGCTAACTTTATGACTTTGATCGTTTTTATATTTCATAACCACGGCAATGGATAGGCTGAATCTATTAATAACGCGCCATCGATCGTTACTTAAGCTTCAGACAGTCTCTTTGTGAAATAGCGTTGGGGTAAATTGGCTTAGGTGAATATAAATAACTGAGGTGATTATTTTAGTTATTTAATATTAAATTAACATTTGAACGTAAATATAATTACAACTTTAGGAACGAAAAAGCCCGCTTATTTCTGCCGAAATAAGCGGGCTTTTTTCCTGAACCTTACTGACTCAATGGAGAACCGTTACCGCATCTTCAAGACGCCCGGCGCGGTGCTTCACCATTGCCGAAACGCGGGCGCTCTCTTCCACCAGATCGGCGTTTTTCTGCGTGATGTCATCCAGTTCAGCTACCGCCCGAGTCAGGTCAGATAGCCCTGTCGCCTGCTCGGACGTCGAGTGGCTGATCTGGGCAATCAGGCGCGTCACATTTTGTACCTGCTCAACAATGTCATCCATAGTGCGGCCGGCGGCATGAACCTGGTCGGAACCCGACTGAACCTTGCTGGCACTGGCATCAATTAGCTTGCGGATATCATTCGCAGCGCTGGCGCTGCGGCTTGCCAGGTGGCGAACCTCTCCGGCCACCACGGCAAAGCCTTTGCCCTGCTCGCCCGCACGCGCCGCTTCTACTGCCGCATTGAGCGCCAGAATATTGGTCTGGAAGGCGATATCGTTGATGAGTTTAGTGATGGAGCCAATCCGCTGGGTGCTGTCGGCAATATCGTCCATCGTTTTCACGACGGTCTGCATTGCGCTGCCGCCTTCAGCCGCCGCACCGCTCGCCACTATCGAGAGTTTATCAGCCGCCGCTGCGGTTTCAGAATTACTCTGCACCGATGCCGCCATCTGATTCATGGTGGTCACCGTCTGCTGCACGTTAGCCACCGTCTGACGGGTGCGGTCATTAAGATCTTCATTGCCCTTCGCCAGGCGATCGCTGCCATCACGCACGCTCACCACCTGACTTGAAACATCATTGATCAGCCAGCGACACATCAGTCCCAGTTGTCCAACGGCACGTAAGGTCAGCCCAAGCTCGTCGCTGCGATTAAGATGGTCGACGCTGTTCCGCTCACCGGTTGCGACTTTGAGCGCCTGTCGGGCCACATTTTCTACCGGACGGACGATTTGCTGCTCGAACAGAACGGTGCCCAGCAGCATCACCAACGCGCTCGCACCCAATGCGGCCCAGCTCGCATGCGTTGCAATAAGCGTGGCCGCCAGTGCCACAAACAGTATTGCCATGACGCTACGCACCCGCCAGCGCAGCGGCATCGCCGGTAATTTCCCAAACACGCCTTTACTCACCACCAGCCCTTTATGAATGCGCTTGTTGCAGCGCCCTTCGTTCAGCGCTTTGTACAGTGGCTCAACCGCCGCGATCTCTTCCGCCGTCGCTCGGGTACGAATCGACATGTACCCCGTCACCGCACCGCCGCGCACCATCGGCACTGCGTTAGCACGCACCCAGTAGTGGTCGCCATTCTTGCGGCGGTTTTTCACGATCCCGCTCCACGGCTCGCCCTGTTTTAGCGTGTACCACATATCGGCAAACGCCGCTTTCGGCATATCCGGGTGGCGCACTAAATTGTGCGGCTGCCCCAACAGTTCATCCAGTTGGTAGCCGCTCACTTTCACGAAGGTGTCGTTGGTGTGGGTCATGTGGCTGTGGAGATCGGTGGTGGACATGAGGGTGGTATCGTCGTTCAGAGGATATTCATTCTGAGTGACATACGGTTGAGCGGACATGATGGGCATCCCTTGCAGGTTATTTGAATGTTAATTTTGTGGGTTTATCTTTTTTCGGCGGTAAACAGTTTATCTTTAGTTGTTAAATCCGATCGAGATCGCAAATTGCGGTTAAACCGCACTTTTTGTACGCATTTCTAATTGATTGATTTCAAATACTTTCATAAAGAAATTACCCACAAAGGCTGACCTGTTAACGTCTCCTTAAGAATCAAAGTCCGCACCACAAGGGTGCAACTGACCCATTCAGGCGCAAATAACCCCCTCGCAAAGCCCAGCGGCAAACCTCGTTTCGCCCTCCCGGCACGATTAAATTTTGCGCAACATTATTTTAACCTGGCATTTATCCCGATTTTCGTTAAGTCACCAGAAGTGGCGTAATCCCTGCAATAATTAATTCAGTATCATGTGATACGCGATCCCCCGGAGCTCATTTTGAACAGGTTACCTTCCAGCGCCTCGGCTCTTGCCTGTACCGCGCACGCACTGAATCTCATTGAAAAGCGAACGCTTGACCATGAGGAGATGAAACAACTTAACCGAGAGGTGATTGATTACTTTAAAGAGCATGTAAATCCGGGGTTTTTAGAGTACCGAAAATCTGTTACCGCTGGCGGGGATTACGGAGCCGTAGAGTGGCAAGCGGGAAGTCTGAATACGCTTGTCGACACCCAGGGACAGGAGTTTATAGATTGCCTGGGTGGTTTTGGAATTTTCAACGTGGGGCACCGTAATCCAGTTGTGGTTTCCGCCGTACAGAATCAGCTCGCGAAACAACCCCTTCACAGCCAGGAACTGCTGGACCCGCTTCGCGCCATGCTCGCGAAGACGCTGGCGGCCTTAACGCCTGGCAAACTGAAATACAGTTTCTTCTGCAATAGCGGCACGGAATCGGTCGAAGCGGCGCTGAAACTCGCCAAAGCGTACCAGTCTCCGCGCGGGAAATTCACCTTTATCGCCACCACCGGCGCGTTCCACGGGAAATCCCTTGGCGCACTGTCGGCTACGGCAAAATCGACCTTCCGCAAACCGTTTATGCCGCTGCTGCCGGGCTTCCGTCACGTGCCGTTTGGCGATATCAACGCGATGCGCACCGTGCTGACCGAGTGCCGTAAAACCGGCGACGACGTGGCGGCGATTATCCTTGAGCCGATTCAGGGCGAAGGGGGGGTGATCCTGCCGCCGCAGGGCTATCTGCCTGCGGTTCGCAAGCTGTGCGATGAGTTTGGCGCGCTGCTTATCCTCGATGAAGTGCAAACCGGGATGGGACGCACCGGCAAGATGTTTGCCTGTGAACACGAAAACGTGCAACCGGACATTCTGTGTCTGGCAAAAGCTCTCGGCGGTGGCGTGATGCCGATTGGCGCAACCATCGCCACCGAAGAGGTGTTCTCGGTGCTGTTCGATAATCCGTTCCTGCATACCACCACTTTTGGTGGTAACCCGCTGGCCTGTGCGGCCGCGCTGGCGACCATCAACGTGCTGCTGGAGCAGAACTTACCGGCTCAGGCGGAACAGAAAGGCGATATGTTGCTGGACGGTTTCCTGCAGTTAGGCCGCGAGTACCCGGATCTGGTGCAGGACGCGCGCGGAAAAGGCATGCTGATGGCCATCGAGTTTGTGGATAACGAAATCGGCTACAACTTCGCGAGCGAGATGTTCCGCCAGCGTGTGTTAGTGGCCGGGACGTTGAACAACTCGAAAACCATCCGCATTGAACCGCCGCTGACGCTGACCATTGAGCAGTGCGAGCAAGTGCTGAAAGCGGCCCGTAAGGCGCTGGCTGCAATAAGGGTGAGTGTGGAAGAGGCATAAGTGCCGATATCTCGCCGGATGGCGCTACGCTTATCCGGCCTACGTGAGTGTGGTTTCGTAGGCCGGATAAGTGCAGCGCCATCCGGCTTTTTTTAAACGATACGAACGCCCACTGGCATCGCGCGCTCCGCTGTTAACAGCACGCTTTCGCTGCCGTCCTCGGTCTCAGCGCACAGCAGCATACATTCCGACACTTCCCCGCGCATTTTGGCTTTTTCCAGATTACACAGCACCACCACCTCTTTACCGATTAATTCCTGTTCGGTGTAATACGGCACCAGGCTGGTGACGGTCTGAAGCTGGCGCTCGCCAATATCAATCTGCACGATATACAGCTTATCGGCATTGCCGTGACGCTTTACGTCGATAATTTTCCCGGTGCGCATCTCCAGGCGGGCGAAATCCCCGTAAGAAACAGTTTCCATGATCAACCCCTCAAGTAAATATTTAGTAAAAATATCACAGCATAAGCGGCGTTGCCGATCAATGGATTTTTACTAAATACGCGGGATTCATTACAATGGCGGCAGATTCTATTTTAACTCCCGCGCTGAGGGGCCACATGGCAACACTGAAAGATATCGCAAAGGAAGCGGGCGTGTCGCAGGCCACTGTGTCGCGCATTCTTAACGACGACCGGACGCTAAACGTCAAAGAAGAGACGCGTCACCGGATCCTGGAAATTGCTGAAAAGCTGGAATATCGCGGCAGCAGTGCGCGTAAAAGCCTGATCCAGCATGACGCCTGCCATCACGTGCTGGCACTTTACAGCTACCGTCAGGAGCTGGAAATCAATGACCCCTACTACCTCGCTATCCGTCATGGCATTGAAACCCAATGCGAAAAGCTGAATATTGGCCTGACCAATTGCTATGAAAATCAGGGGCTGCCGGAGATAAGCAAAGTCAGCGGAATTCTGATTGTCGGCAAACCGGCAGAGCAGATGCGCCTGGCGGCCGAAGCCCTGAGCGACAATATCTGCTTTGTCGATTTTCACGAGGCGGGTTCCGCTTTTGACTCGGTGGATATCGACCTGGTGCGCATCAGCAAAGAGGTGATCGACTTCTTCGCCGCTCAGGGCGTGCAGCGTATCGGCTTTATCGGCGGCGAAGATGAGCCGGGTAAGGCAGATATTCGCGAAAAAGCGTTCGTCGAATACGGCCAGCTCAAAGGCGTGGTGTCGGAGAAAGATATCTGGCGCGGCGGCTTCTCCAGTTCATCGGGCTATGAGCTGGCGACGAAGATGCTGGCGCAGAACGACTTCCCCGAAGCGCTGTTTGTCGCCTCCGACTCCATCGCCATCGGCGTGCTGCGGGCGATCCACGAGAAAGGGCTAACCATTCCGCAGGATATCAGCCTGATTAGCGTCAACGATATTCCCACCGCGCGCTTTACCTTCCCGCCGCTGACCACCGTGCGCATCCATTCTGAGATGATGGGCAGCCAGGGTGTAAACCTGCTGCTGGAAAAAGCACGCGATGGCCGTGCACTGCCGCTGCAAGTGTTTGTTCCCAGCCGGTTGAAGCTGCGCGGCACGACGCGTTAAACCCCTTGCCGGGTGGCGGCTACGCCTTACCCGGCCTACAAAACCCGAGGCCGTTGAAGGTTTTGTAGACCCGGTAAGCGCAGCGCCACCGGGCAATGACCTCATCTCCCCCTCCCCCCTATTTTCGTGATCCACTTAACTCATTTCATTTTTACTGATTTTATTTAGTAAAATATTTACTAAACTCCCCAGCAATGATGTTTTAACCCACAGGGAGATGACATGAACCGCTGGGAGAATGTTCAGTTAACGCACGAGAACCGGCTGCCGCCGCGCGCGTACTTTTTTGCCTATCACGATATCGATCAAGCCCGCCGCTTTGCCCGCGAGGCCAGCAGCCATTTTCTGCTGCTGAGCGGCCAATGGGCGTTCCGCTATTTCGACCATCCGCTTGAAGTGCCCGAAGCGTTTCCCCACCAGCTGATGAGCGACTGGGGCCAGATTAGCGTGCCGTCCATGTGGCAGCTGGAAGGCCACGGCAAACTGCAATACACCGATGAAGGCTTCCCCTTCCCGATTGACGTGCCATTCGTTCCGAGTGCGAATCCTACCGGCGCCTATCAGCGCGTATTCATGCTTGGTGAAAGCTGGAGCACGCGTCAGACGCTGATTAAATTCGACGGCGTAGAGACCTATTTCGAAGTGTACGTAAACGGCCATTACGTCGGGTTCAGCAAGGGCAGTCGCCTGACCGCTGAATTTGACGTTTCACCGTTCGTTCATGCGGGTGAAAACCTGCTGTGTGTCAAAGTGATGCAGTGGGCGGATTCAACCTACATCGAAGATCAGGATATGTGGTGGACGGCGGGCATCTTCCGCGACGTCTATCTGGTGGGTCGCGAGCTGACGCACATCGACGATTTCACCGTCACCACAACCTTCAACGACGACTATTGCGACGCCACTCTCTCCTGCCACGTCGAGCTGGAAAACCTGGCCGCCCAGACGCAAAACGTCACCCTTGACGTTCAGCTTTTCGACGGCGAACAGCGGCTGTATCAGGGCGAAGCGCAGGCCAACGTCGGTCAGCGGCAGGCTCTCGATTTCAGCGTGGATGTGAAGCAGCCAAAACAGTGGTCCGCCGAAACGCCTTATCTGTATCACCTGCTACTGATCCTGAAAAACGCGGCGGGCGAAATACTGGAAGTGGTGCCGCAGCGCGTGGGCTTCCGCGACATCCAGGTGCGCGACGGCCTGATGCTCATCAACAACCATTACGTGATGCTCCACGGCGTGAACCGCCACGATAACGATCATCGCAAGGGGCGCGCGGTGAGTATGGATCGCGTCGAGAAAGATCTGATCCTGATGAAGCAACACAACATCAACTCGGTACGCACCGCCCACTATCCGAACGATCCGCGCTTTTACGAGCTGTGCGATCTGTACGGTCTGTTCGTGATGGCGGAAACTGACGTCGAATCCCACGGATTTGCCAACGTCGGCGATCTGAGCCGCATCACCGACGATCCAACGTGGGAAAGCGTGTATGTCGAGCGCATCGTGCGCCACGTGCAGGCGCAGAAAAACCATCCGTCGATTGTCATCTGGTCGCTCGGCAACGAATCCGGCTATGGCTGCAACATTCGCGCGATGGCGAAAGCCTGCAAGGCGCTGGACCCAACCCGCCTGCTGCATTACGAAGAGGACCGCGACGCCGACGTGGTGGACATCATCTCCACCATGTACACCCGCGTCCCGCTGATGAATGAGTTCGGCGAATATCCGCACCCAAAACCGCGCATCATCTGCGAATACGCCCACGCGATGGGCAACGGTCCCGGCGGATTAAGTGAATACCAGAACGTGTTTTATCGTCACGACTGCCTGCAAGGGCATTACGTCTGGGAGTGGTGCGATCACGGCATTCAGGCGCAGGACGCGGACGGCAATACCTTCTACCAGTACGGCGGCGATTTTGGTGACTACCCAAATAACGCCAACTTCTGCCTCGACGGGCTGATCTACTCCGATCAAACGCCTGGCCCCGGCCTGCTGGAATACAAGCAGGTGATCGCCCCGGTGAAAGTCAGCGCCGTCGATCTCGCGCGCGGCGAGCTGCGGGTCGAGAACAAACTGTGGTTCAGCACACTCGACGACTACACCCTGCGCGTGGAGATCAAAGCCGAAGGCGAATTGCTCAGCAGCCAGGCGCTGAAAGTAAGTGATTTAGCCCCGAACAGCGCCCGCACCGTTCAGATTACCGTCCCAAACACAGACGGGCGCGAAAGCTGGGCCAACGTATTCGTCAGCAAAGATTCCACCACTTCTTACAGCGATGCGAATCACCCGATTGCGCAGTATCAGTTTGCGCTGGCCCCGCGCACCCTGGTCGCGCAGCCGTGGCAGACAGACAGCGCCACGCCGCTGGCCGTTAGTGACGAACGCCTGACCTGCGTCGTCAGCGGACACAACTTCCGCATGGTGTTCTCGAAACTCAGCGGCAAGCTCACGTCCTGGCGGGTGAACGGTGAAGAATTGATCGCCGAAGAGGGCAAAATTAACTTCTTCAAACCGATGATTGATAACCACAAGCAGGAGTACGAAGGGCTGTGGCAACCGAATCATCTGCAAATCATGCAGGAGCATCTGCGCGCGTTTCGCATTGAGCACGACGGCGATGACCTGTTGATCGAAACCCGCACCACCATCGCCCCGCCGGTGTTTGATTTCGGGATGCGCTGCACCTACCGCTGGCGCATCAGCCCTGCCGGTGCACTCGGCGTCGAGCTGGCGAGCACACCGTACGGCGACTATCCACACATTATCCCGTGCATCGGCTTTACGCTCGGCATCAACCAACACTTCGATCAGGTGACGTACTACGGGCGTGGGCCAGGCGAAAACTACCCGGACAGCCAGCAGGCGAATCTGATCGACGTCTGGAAAAGCGACGTCGATGCGATGTTCGAAAACTACCCGTTCCCGCAGAACAACGGCAACCGCCAGCAGGTGCGCTGGGCGTCGCTCACCAACCATAGCGGCCACGGCCTGCTGGTGGTGGCGCAAAAGCCGATCCACTTCAGCGCCTGGCCGTACAGCAGCGAAGCAATTCATGCCGCGCGTCACTGCAACGAACTCGAGCGCAGCGGGCATATCACATTGAATCTTGATCACCAACTGCTGGGATTAGGTTCTAACTCCTGGGGCAGCGAAGTGCTGGACAGCTGGCGCGTGCGCTTCCAGCCGTTCCGCTACGGCTTCACCCTGCTGCCGACCTGTGGTGACGTGCAGGCCCAGGCGTTTTCTCTTACTCCCGCAGCCGCCGAAAGCGAGGCCGAATAATGGATATTTTGAACAACCTGGAAGAGTTTACCCGCCGCTACCACGGCGGTCGCAAATGGCAGCGCTGCGTGGAAGCCATCCACAACATCGACAACATTCGCCCCGGCATGGCCCATTCGATTGGCGATTCGCTGAGCTATCGCCTGACCACCGACACCACCACCGACGCGCTTTTCCTCGGTCATCGGCGTTATTTCGACGTGCATTACTACCTGCAGGGTGCGCAAAAAATCGAGTACGCACCGAAAGCGCAGCTTCAGGTGGTGGAGTGCTACCGCGATGAAACCGACCGAGAGTTCTTTAAAGGCTGCGGGACCACCGTGCAGGTGCACGAAGGCCAGATGGTGATTTGTGATATCGACGAAGCCTGCCGCTTTATTAGCGACGGCGCGGTGAAGAAGGTCGTCCTGCGGGTGACCGTAGAAGACGGCTATTTCCATAACAAATAAAAAGATCCGGTGGCGCCGAAGTAGCGCCACTACACTCCTCGTACCCGGAGATTCGTTATGTCAGAGTCCACTGTTTCACAGTCCAAGCGTAATACCATCGGCAAGTTCGGCCTGCTGTCGCTGACCTTTGCCGCCGTTTTTAGCTTTAACAACGTCATCAACAATAATATCGAGCTGGGACTGGCATCCGCGCCGATGTTCTTCCTGGCGACGCTGTTCTACTTTATTCCGTTCTGTCTGATCATCGCCGAATTCGTCTCGCTGAATAAAAACTCCGAGGCGGGCGTTTATGCGTGGGTGAAAAGTTCGCTCGGCGGGCGCTGGGCGTTTATTACCGCCTACACCTACTGGTTCGTGAATTTATTCTTTTTCACCTCGTTATTACCGCGCGTCATTGCCTATGCCTCCTATGCTTTTCTCGGCTATGAGTACATTCTCACGCCGTTTGCGACGGTGGTGCTGAGTCTGGTGCTGTTTGCATTTTCGACGTGGGTGTCGACCAACGGCGCGAAAATGCTCGGGCCGATTACGTCCGTGACATCCACTCTGATGCTGCTGCTCACGCTTTCCTACATTTTACTGGCGGGCGCGGCGCTGATGGGTGGCGTACAGCCTGCCGATCCGATTACCGTCGATGCGATGATCCCCCACTTTAACTGGGCGTTCCTCGGGATAACCACCTGGATCTTTATGGCCGCTGGCGGCGCGGAATCCGTCGCGGTGTACGTCAACGACGTGAAGGGAGGCTCGAAGTCGTTCGTCAAAGTGATTATCCTCGCCGGGATCGTCATCGGCGTGCTCTATTCCATCACCTCGGTGCTGATCAACATCTTTATCAGCAGCAAAGAGCTGAAATTTACCGGCGGCTCGGTGCAGGTATTCCACGGTCTGGCGGTCTGGTTTGGCCTGCCTGAAGTACTGATGAACCGCTTTGTCGGCCTCGTCTCCTTTACCGCCATGTTCGGCTCCCTGCTGATGTGGACCGCCACGCCGGTGAAAATCTTCTTCTCGGAAATCCCAACCGGCATCTTTGGGGCGAAAACTGTGGCCCTCAATGAAAACGGCGTTCCGGCGCGCGCGGCGTGGATTCAATATTTGATCGTCATTCCGCTGATGATTATTCCGACGATGGGATCAAATACTGCGCAGGATCTAATGAACACGGTGATTAATATGACCGCCGCCGCGTCGATGCTGCCGCCGCTGTTTATCATGCTGGCCTATCTGAACCTGCGTCGCAAACTCGACCATCTGCCGCGTGAATTTAAAATGGGCTCTCGCACCACCGGCATAGTGGTGGTGTCGATGCTGATTGTTATTTTCACCATTGGCTTTATTGCCTCCACCTTCCCGACCGGCGGCAATATTCTGACGATTGTGTTCTATAACGTTGGCGGCATTGTGATTTTCCTCGGCTTTGCGTGGTGGAAATACAGCAAATACGTCAAGGGATTATCGCAAGACGAAAAAAAGATTGAAGCCGCGCCAGCTTCGACCACCTCCTGATCACACCAGAAAATAACAATGAAAATAACTCCTTCTCTTTATGGGGCACTCGCTGCCCTCTCTTTTTGCACGCCATCGATGGCAGCGGAAGAAGTACGACCGGCAGAACATGACGATACACGTACGCCGGAATTGAGCGCCACGTCATTCCGTTTTTACGGCGAGATGGGCGTCGGCGGGTATATGGATCTCGAAGGCCCGGAGAAACACAAATACAGCGACGGAACCTATATCGAAGGCGGGCTGGAGATCAAACACGGCCCGTGGTTCGGCCTGATCTACGGCGAAGGCTGGACCGTGCAAGCGGATCATCAGGGTAACGCCTGGGTTCCCGATCACAGCTGGGGCGGTTTTGAAGGTGGCCTGAACCGTTTTTACGGCGGCTATCGCACGGACGACAGCACCGAAATCATGCTTAGCTTGCGCCAGGATTCGTCTCTCGACGACTTGCAATGGTGGGGCGATTTCACGCCCGATCTGGGCTATGTCATCCCCAACACCCGCGACATCATGACGGCGCTTAAAGTGCAAAATCTGGCAGGAAAACTGCGCTACAGCGTGACCGCCACGCCCGCCGGACATCACGACGAGAGTAAAGCGTGGCTACACTTCGGCAAGTACGATCGCTACGACGATAAGTACACCTATCCAGCGATGATGAACGGTTATTTGCAGTACGAATTCATCGATGGCGTGACCTGGATGAACGGCCTGGAAGTAACCGACGGCACCGGCGAATTATTCTTAACCGGGCTGCTGTCACCTAATCTCGCCGCCCGCGCATGGCATCATACCGGGCGCGCCAAAGGGCAAAACGTGCCGGGAACGGAAACCGGGTTTATGGCGAGCGCGATGGTCGAAACGCTAAAAGGGCTCTACTTATCCACCGCCTGGAGCTACGCCAAACATCGCCCTGATGATTCTGCCGACGAAACCACCTCATTTGCGCAGTTCGGCATCTGGTACGAATACGGCAACGGACGCTTTGCCACCGCCGCCGACAGCCGCTGGTACATGAAAACCGCCTCCGGCGACCCCAGCGACCAGGTTTTCCTGATGCAATATTTCTACTGGTAACAAGGACCGATTAACCATGAAACTGACTACCCCACTCGCCCCGCTGGCCTGTGCTTTGATGCTCAGCCTCTCGGCGCACGCGGCTACCGCTGATAGCTATAAAAACGTGATTAACCGCGTCGGCGCGCCGCACTACATGCAGGATTTCGACAGCGACGACCACCAGCGTTTTAACCCGTTCTTCGATCTCGGGGCCTGGCACGGACATCTCCTGCCTGACGGGCCGGAAACGATGGGCGGCTTCCCAGGCCCGGCGCTGCTGACGGAAGAGTACATCAACTTTATGGCCACTAACTTTGACCGCCTGACGGTCACGCGCGGCGGCAAAAAAGTCGATTTCACAATGCAGGCATGGAGCCTTCCCGGCGCATTAGTCCAGACCCTGACCGCGCCGGGCGTGAAGATCGTCATGACCCTGCGCTTCGCCAGCCCGCGCACCTCGCTTCTGGAAACACAAATCACTAGCGACGCGCCTCTCGTTCTGCAATGGGATGGCGAGTTGCTGGAAAAACTGGAAGCCAAAGAGGGCAAAGCGGTTTCCGATAAAACCATCGATGGCACGTATCCGGACTATCAGCGCCGCCTGGTCGCCACGCGCGACGGCGTGAACGTGACGTTTGGCAAAGTGCGTTCGACCTGGGATCTGCTGACCTCCGGGGCATCGCAGTATCAGGTGCATAAGTCGATTCCCGTTGAGACTCACATTGACGGGCATCGCTTCACCAGCACCGCGCACATCAAGGGTTCGACGACGATCTGGACCACTTATTCTCATCTGCTGACCGCCGACGACGTCAGCCATGAGAAGGCGCAGATCCGCGATATCCTCGCCCGCCCTGCGCACTTTATGCAGGCGTCGGAGAAGCGCTGGGAAGGTTACTTGCAGCACGGACTGACGAATCCAGACGCCACGCCGGAACAGACGCGCGTCGCGGTGAAAGCCATCGAAACCCTGAACGGCAACTGGCGCTCGCCAGGCGGCGCGGTGAAATTCAATACCGTCACGCCGTCGGTTACCGGGCGCTGGTTCTCTGGCAACCAGACCTGGCCGTGGGATACCTGGAAACAGGCGTTTGCGATGGCGCACTTCAATCCGGAGATCGCCAAAGAGAACATCCGCGCGGTTTTCTCGTGGCAGGTCAAAGCCGACGATAAGGTGCGTCCGCAGGATGCCGGATTTGTTCCGGATCTGATCGCCTGGAACCTCAGTCCGGATCGCGGCGGCGACGGCGGGAACTGGAACGAACGCAATACCAAACCGAGCCTCGCAGCCTGGTCGGTGATGGAAGTGTATAAAACCACCCAGGACAAAGCCTGGCTGGAGGAGATGTATCCGAAACTGGTGGCTTATCACGACTGGTGGCTGCGCAACCGCGATCACAACCACAACGGCGTGCCGGAGTACGGCGCGACGCGCGATAAAGCCCACAACACTGAAAACGGCGAGATGCTGTTCACGGTGAAAACCGGCGATAAAGAGCAAACCCTTTCCGGGCTTAAAAATTACGACGCGACCGTCAGCAAAGGCCAGTACGACAGCCTGCAAATTCCGGCGCAGGTGGCGGCGTCCTGGGAATCCGGGCGTGACGATGCGGCGGTGTTTGGCTTTATCGACAAAGATCAGCTGGATAAATACGTGCAGAATGGCGGGAAACGCAGCGACTGGACGGTGAGCTTCGCCGAAAACCGCGACGCCAAAGGCACCCTGCTCGGCTATTCCCTGATGCAGGAGTCCGTCGATCAGGCGAGCTATATGTTCAGCGATAACCGCTATCTGGCGGAAATGGCGACGATCCTCGGTAAACCCGAAGCGGCGAAGCACTACGGACAGCTGGCGGATAAGCTCGCGGGCTACATCAATACCTGCATGTTTGATGCGAAAAGTGGTTTTTATTACGACATCCGCATTGAAGAAAAACCGCTGGCCAACGGCTGCGCGGGCAAACCGATCGTCGAGCGCGGAAAAGGGCCGGAAGGCTGGTCGCCGCTGTTTAACGGCGCAGCGACGCAGGCGCACGCCGATGCGGTGGTGAAAGTGATGCTGGACCCGAAAGAGTTCAACACCTTTGTACCGCTCGGCACCGCGGCGTTAACCAACCCGGCGTTTGGCGCAGATATCTACTGGCGTGGGCGCGTATGGGTGGATCAGTTCTGGTTTGGGTTGAAAGGGATGGAGCGCTACGGGCATCGCGACGCGGCACTGAAACTGGCGGATACCTTCTTCCAGCACGCCAAAGGGCTGACCAGCGACGGGCCGATTCAGGAGAACTACAACCCGCTGACCGGTGCGCAGCAAGGTGCGCCGAACTTCTCATGGAGTTCTGCGCATTTGTATATGTTGTATAACGATTTTTTCCGTAAGGAGTAGTCTGGGCCCCTCACCCCGGCCCTCTCCCTGTACGGTCCGGGGACATGGTAGACAGGTGTTCGGGGACATGGTGAACACTATTT